>OLVO01000013.1_pt1 | contig 220950 bp, 209 predicted proteins | sample 1672571 | NCBI WGS metagenome assembly OLVO01 (sample SAMEA3136700, study PRJEB25190) | human gut metagenome | biome: human gut; feature: human-associated habitat; material: faeces | place: Austria | collected 2013
GCTTCATCGTTTCTTGCTTTCGTACACGTCGCTTCCATTTGGCTTTTGTCTAAATGATACAACTCTTTTGAGTTTTCAGATACGCTCTAATCACCGATAAAACTATAGACAAAAAATCATCGCATGATCCCTAAATGCAAGATTATGCTTGATTTTTTGTATAGTTTTTAATTGGTGCTTAGTATAAACTGAATATTTACACTTTTTAAGAGATGTATCAAAAATTTTCAGCTATAGTATAATTACCAAAAAAGAAAGACGGTCATAATATGTCAGATTATTTCGGAAAAGAAGTTTGGCGGAGATATCATCACCGATGACGGCAGGGGCATATCCCCCATGATGAAGTTCATCGGCAAGGGAAAAGACCTGAAAGGCTATTCCGCAGCGGACATGATAGTCGGCAAGGCAGCGGCGATGCTTTTTGTAAAAGCAGGGATATGCGCCGTTCACGGCAAAGTCATGTCGGAAGCGGCATCGGAATATCTGGAGGCACATCATATCCCCCACAGCTATGACAGGCTGACAGAGCAGATAATCAACCGCACAGGTGACAACATCTGCCCCATGGAAGCTGCTGTGGCAAACATTTCCGCCCCCGAAGAGGGCTACAAGGCGCTTTTCAATAAGATACAGGAAATGAGAAAAAACAACTGACACCCAAACTGCGGTCATACGGCCGCAGTTTTTTTTATGGCTGAATGCTTGCTTGTTTGCGGTATATTTAATTTGTCCGTGCCTGCGGCAAGGACGACAAGGTGGCTCCGCCCCCCTTGACCCCTGCCACCTTTGAAAAGGTGGGCTAAACTTTTTACCTTTGCGCTTAACAGCACGAATTTTTCGTTTTGTCCGCTTGCAATCTTGTTTTCAAAATAATTGACTTTTATAAATATTTGATGTATAATAAAAATAATGCCTTTTTAAGGTATAATAAGCCACATGGGCTGCAAAAACGTATATCTGCGGGAATTTTAATTATAATATCCTTATACTATGATTACCGCAGGAGGCATTTTTGTGAACAGCCACAACTATTATTCTTCGGAACAGTCGGAGGACAAGGACTCCTCTCCCGCTTCCGAAATGAACGAAAAAGCAGAGCTTATTGAACGGACAGGACAGTCTGTTTCGGAAAATTCCAAGCACCTTATCCACTGCCTTACTATCATCGGGCAGATCGAGGGGCATTATGCCGCTCCCCCATCGAACAAGACCACAAAATATGAGCATATCATGCCTGCTCTTGTTGCCATTGAGCAGGACCGTTCCATTGAAGGTCTGCTCATTATCCTCAACACTGTTGGCGGCGACGTTGAAGCGGGGCTTGCCATTGCCGAGCTTATCTCGGGCATGAAAACTCCCACCGTTTCCGTTGTACTGGGCGGAGGTCATTCCATCGGCGTTCCGCTGGCGGTATCGGCGAAGATATCTTATATCGTTCCCAGCGCCACCATGACGATACACCCTGTACGCATGAACGGTCTTGTGCTTGGCGTTCCCCAGACGCTGACCTATTTTGAGGCCATGCAGAAGCGGATAACGGATTTTGTCTGCGCCAACAGCAGCATTTCCCCTGAGCGTTTTTCTCAGCTGATGATGAACACAGGCGAGCTTGTGCTTGACATGGGCACTGTCATTGACGGCGAAACTGCCGTAAAGGAAGGGCTTATTGACAGGCTGGGAAGCTTATCCGACGCTATTGAAGCGCTTTACGGGCTTATCGAAACGAGCGAGCCAAGATATCCCGACAGCACCCCCGAAAAATAACAGGGGGATACATATAAAAAACACAACATCTGAAAGGAAACACATTATGACAATTCTTGAAGCCATATTACAGGGACTTATCCAAGGAGTTACGGAGTTTCTCCCCGTATCCAGCTCGGGTCATCTTTCACTTTTCCAGCACTTTTTCGGCGTAAGCGGCGATGAAGCGGTGTTTACCACCATTGCACTGCACATAGGCACGCTGATAGCCGTTTTCATTGCGTTCAGGCAGAAGATATGGGCGCTTATCCTTGAAGCTCTCAGCATGATAAAGGACATCTTCACGGGCAAATTCAAGTGGAGCACCATGAACCCCAACAGGCGCATGATAATGATGATAATCATATCCATACTGCCTTTGTTCATCTTCTACATATTCAAGGACTTTTTCTCCTCCGTGGCATCGGACAGCGACATTGCAGTGGAGGGCGTATGCTTCCTTTACACTGCTGCTATCCTTTTTATCGGCGACAAGCTCTCAAAGAAGAACCGTGAAAAGGGCATAGGCAAGACTGCGGGAGAGACCACTGTCAAGGACGCACTTTTCATCGGATTTATGCAGGGTATCGCCCTGCTGCCAGGCGTTTCCCGTTCAGGCTCGACCATTTCAGCAGGACTTATCTGCGGTCAGAAACGAGAGGACGCTGTGGAATACAGCTTTATCTTAGGTATCCCGGTAATACTGGCAGGCGCTCTTTCCCAGTTTCTCGACATGGGCAGCTCCGATGTGAGCATAAGCTTCGTTCCCCTGCTGATAGGCATGGCAGTAGCGGCTGTTTCGGGATATCTGGCAATATCTCTCATAAAGTGGCTCATGAAGTCCGACCGTTTCGGAATCTTCTCGATATACACCCTTATCCTCGGAATCATCGTGCTTGGCTGCGGTATTTACGAGCACGTCAGCGGAAATCTCATCGTAATAGGATAACTCTCAATTTTGAAAGGAATGTTATAAGTGGCGGCAGCAAAGAAAACCACAGGGTCAAAATCAAAAAAGCCTGCTTCAAAGCCCAGGACCACAAAGGCTCAGCAGGAAGCACAGAATGCCAACGACAAGGTGCTGTGGTCAACGGTGCTTTTTGCATTGGGCGTTCTTATTGCCGCATTTGCAGCCATTGAGGGCGAATCTGCGTGGCTTGCGGTACATAATCTTATACTGGGCCTTTTCGGCATAACCTCTGTGCTGGTTCCCTTTGTGCTTATCTACGCATCAATAATGATAGCCGCCGACAGGACACGCCAGACCATTGCGGGAAAGGTGATACAGGGTATCATACTCATTCTCATCTGCTGTGCGGTGATACAGATATTCTTTGCCGAGCCTCTTGACCCCGATATCACTCTGGGCAAGCTCATAACCGACCTTTACGAAAACGGCAAGGTTTTCAGGGGCGGCGGATTTTTCAGCATAGTAATAGGCGTTCCTCTGCTGAAGCTTTTCGGAAAAACAGGTGCGGCGGTAATAGTTATCCTGCTCACATTTGTTTTTGTTATGCTCCTTGCAAACAAGACTATCGTAGATGTTTTCAAGAGCATCAGGAATATTTTTGCGGCTGCCAATGCTGCACGCCCCGAATATGAGGAAACTCAGGACTTTGTTCCACCTCCGGGAGCGCAGAAGAAGATCGAAAAGAAGCCTGCAAAGCAGGCTGTTGCCAAGCCCTGTCCCAACGCAGACGTTCCCGAGCCTATTGCGGAGGAAAAGCGCAGGGAGTTCAATATCGACATTCCCCTGCCCTTCGGCAAGAGCAAGGCTAAAAAGCCTGACCCTGCGGCTGATATCACTCCCGCAGCAGAGCCTGAGCCTGAAAAACCCAAGTCTGCCGTTGAAATCGAAGCTGACGCAATAGCACGCTCCATTGAAGAAAAGGAAGCCGAAAAGCAGGCTGCCAAGGCTGCCGCAAAGGCAGAGGCGGAAAAGCCCGACGATCTGGCTTCTATCATAAAGAAGGCTGTAACAAAGCCCATAGGCAGCTCGGAGGAAGCTCAGAAAAACACTTCTCAGAGCATTGCTCCGCCAAATGCGGCTTCAAACAGCGCCGCAAAGCCTGCTTCCATTTTCAAGCGCAACGACAAGAAAGGCTCTACCCTTGCTTCCAACAAGATCGGCGATGATGAAGATCTTGATATGCCCGAGACCACAGCTCAGGATATCCAGAACGAGATCGCAGAAAATATCCCCGCTCCCGCTGAATATGTTTTCCCGCCCATGGAGCTGCTGAAAAAGTCCTCCAACGAGCTTAATGCTGAGGAAGCGGAAGCCGAGATGAAGCAGAACGCCGACACTCTGGTGGAAACACTGAAAAGCTTCGGCGTAATGACACGTATCGTTGATATCCACCGTGGCCCTACCGTTACAAGATATGAGCTTCAGCCCAATGCAGGCGTGAAGATATCCAAAATAACAGGCCTTGCGGACGATATCGCCCTGAACCTTGCTGCGGCAGGCGTAAGAATACAGGCTCCTATCCCCGGCAAGGCGGCTGTGGGAATAGAAGTCCCCAACCGAGTAAAGGACATTGTTACTCTCCGTGATGTTATCGACACGGAGGAGTTCAGGAACGCCGAAAGCAAGCTCACCTTTGCTGTGGGCAAAAACATTGACGGCGAGATAATCCTTGGCGATATCTCAAAGCTTCCCCACGTTATCATCGCAGGTACTACGGGTTCAGGTAAATCCGTATGCACCAACGGCATTATAATGAGCATTCTCTACAACGCAAGCCCCGACGAGGTAAGGCTTGTACTTATCGACCCCAAGGTGGTTGAGTTCAAGATATATGACGGTATCCCCCACCTGCTTATCCCCGTTGTCACCGACCCCAGAAAGGCGGCAGGTGCGCTGGCGTGGGCTGTGCAGGAAATGCTCAAGCGATACAAGCTCTTTGCGGACAATAACGTCCGTGACCTCAAAGGCTACAATGAAATGGCTGCGGAGACTGACGGCGTTGAACCCCTGCCCCGTATAGTCATTGTTATAGACGAGCTTGCCGACCTGATGATGGCGGCTGCGGGCGAAGTAGAGGACAGCATATGCCGACTGGCTCAGATGGCCCGTGCGGCAGGTATGCACCTGATAATCGCCACACAGCGTCCTACCGTTGACGTTATCACAGGTCTTATCAAGGCAAATATCCCATCACGTATTGCGCTCAAAGTCGCATCGGGCATCGACTCCCGTTCTATCATCAATGAGATAGGCGCTGAAAAGCTGCTGGGCAACGGCGACCTGCTGTATTTCCCCACAGGCTACGCTAAGCCTGTCAGAGTGCAGAACTGCTTTACCTCCGACAAGGAAGTAACTGCAGTGGTGAACTTCATCAAGAACGGCGCAGGAGACGTTACCTACAGCGATGACATTATGAAGGAGATCGAGCAGAACATTCCTCAGGCAAAGGGCGAAAAGGAAAAGCCCCAGGACAACGGCAAGACCTATGAAGGCTCTGACGATGATGTTATCGAGAGAGCTATCGAATGTGCCGTTGACGCAGGCGGTGCAGGTGTATCCGTCTCCTATTTCCAGAGAAAATTAAAGCTTGGCTACGCAAGAGCCGCCCGCATTATGGACGAGCTTGAAGAGCTGGGCGTTGTGGGAGCATTTGAGGGCGCAAAGCCCCGTCAGGTGCTTATGAGCAGAGAAATGTTTTTACAGAGAAAGCTGGGCAGCAATTCCGCTGACCCCTCAGAGGGCGTTCCAGAGGAGCTTCCGTTTGAGGAATAAATCGGCTTTATGCTTATAGGAGACATTATGAACAATTCAAAAAAGCTTGTTATCTGCACTCTTATAATCACACTGCTTGTACTTGCAGCAGCAGCCTCACCGTACAGCATTAACGCAGATGCTTTTGAAAATGTACTTGGCAAGGTTGTTTTCGTTTTTGTGCTTATTGTTGTCATCAGTACAGCCACGATTTTAAATCATCTGATGCTGAAGGATTTTGAGGGCAAGCCCGATGAAGGCTTCAGGCTCCCCATTACAGAGTTCTTTTTCGGCGGAAAACGGGTTTACATTACCGCAGCAGTGCTGTGCATAACAGTTACATTGCTGATAAACAAAGTCTCGATATACCTGCTGTATTTTTTGTATATAAGTCATCGTCAGCTGCTTATCTGGCTGATTATTGCAAATGCGGCTGCCCTGTTTATATGCACTAAGGCAATAAAAAGCCACAGTGCGGTATTAAAAGCACTGACAATTTCTCTAAGCCTTGCAGGAGGCTGTATTGCTTCCTTTATTGCAATGAAAAAATATGAAGCGGACTGCGAAAACCTTCTGTTTACAATCATGCTGAAATTCATGTTTGTTCTGAATATCTGGCTGTATTTATTGGCAGTAGCAGGCTTTGTATATGTATCAATAGCTTTTGTAAATTATGATATCCTAATCTGATTTGAAAAAAGGGTGATAATATGCCATTTCTACCAATTTCAAAAGCCGATATGCAGGAGCGGGGTATTGATACCCTTGACTTTATCTGCATCACGGGCGACAGCTATGTTGACCACCCCTCATTCGGAATTTCCATAATCTCCCGAATAATAGAAGACCTGGGCTTTACCGTGGGAATAATTTCTCAGCCCGACTGGCGCAGCGACCGTGACTTCACAAAGCTCGGCAAGCCAAAATACGCCTTCCTTATAACGGCGGGAAATATCGACTCCATGGTGGCTCATTACACCGCCGCAAAGAAAAAGCGCTCTGACGACGCATATACCGCAGGCGGCAAGGCAGGCAAGCGCCCCGACCGTGCGGCTATAGTGTATTCCAAGGCGGTAAAGCGAATTTACGGCGATGATATGCCCGTGGCGCTGGGCGGTCTGGAAGCATCTCTCAGGCGGTTTGCCCACTATGATTACTGGGACGACGCAGTCCGCCCCTCAATTCTGGAGGACAGCGGCGCCGACCTGCTGATGTACGGCATGAGCGAACACCAGATAGTTGAGATATGCAACCGCCTTGCAAAGGGCGAAAATATCCATGACCTGCGTGATATCCGTGGAACAGCATATCTGTGCGACCCAAAGGACACTCCTTTAGGCGCTGCGGAATGCCCCTCACTGGCGCTGTGCAGGGAAAATAAGGAAGAATACGCCAAGGCGTGCAAGATACAATACGACTGGCAGGACGAGGTTTACGGCAAGACTGTTATCCAGCGCCAGACCTCAAAAATGCTCGTTCAGCTTCCCCCTGCCCTTTCCCTTACCACGCCCGAGCTTGACCATGTTTACGAGCTGCCCTATATGCGCACCTATCACCCCATTTACGAGGCGGAGGGCGGCGTTCCCGGAATAAAGGAAGTGGAATTCTCCATCACCCACAACAGAGGGTGCTTCGGAAACTGCAACTTCTGTTCCATCGCACTCCACCAGGGCAGGCGAATTTCCGTAAGAAGCAAGGAGAGCATTCTGAGAGAAGCAAAGCTCCTCACCACGCTCCCCAATTTCAAGGGCTATATCCACGACGTGGGCGGTCCCACCGCAAACTTCCGTGCCCCCTCCTGCACACATCAGCTGAAATACGGTCTGTGCAAGGGCAGAAAGTGCCTTGCGCCTGAGCCATGCAAAAATCTTGAGGTAAATCATGAGGAATATCTTGACATTCTCCGTGAGATACGTAAAATTAAAGGTGTAAAGAGAGTTTTTATCCGCAGCGGCATAAGATACGATTATCTTATCGAGGACAAGAACGACGAGTTTATGCGTGAGCTTATCGAATACCACATAAGCGGTCAGCTGAAAGTCGCTCCCGAGCACTGCTCCGCTGCTGTGCTTGATATGATGGGCAAGCCCCATATTGAAGCTTATAGGAAATTCCAGGACAAGTTCTATAAAATGACAGGTCAGATAGGCAAGGAGCAGTATCTTGTGCCCTACCTTATGTCCTCTCACCCCGGAAGCACATTGAAAGAGGCTGTGGAGCTGGCGCAGTTCTTAAAAAGCCTGAAAATGCGCCCCGAGCAGGTGCAGGACTTTTATCCTACCCCGGGAACCATATCCACTTGTATGTTCTACACCGAGCTTGACCCATACACCATGAAAAAGGTGTATGTCCCCAAAACTGCCGAGGAAAAGGGAATGCAGCGAGCGCTGCTCCAGTATTTCAAGCCCGAAAACCGCCGCAGGTGCATAGAAGCTCTTATCAAGGCTCACCGCACCGATCTTATCGGCATGGGCAAGGACTGCCTTGTAAAGCCCGATGAGCAGTACAGCGCATATCTGCGTGAAAAGGCTGCAAAGCAGCAGTCAGGAAAGGGCGGTCAGGCGCATAACAAGCCCGCCCACGGCAAGGCTCACAATAATAATTCCGCAAACCGTCATCAGGCGAATAACAGCGTAAGAGGTTCACTTTACGCCTCAGGCTCGCCTCTCGCTTCAAAAGGCAGGAATGACAGATGGCAAAAAGAAGATCAGCGGAAGAAAAAGCACTGAAACGGCTGCTGAAAATGCTTCCCGCCTCCGTGATAATCCTCATAATATGCGTGGGGATATGCTTCGGAGCGCTGGTGGAAACAGGCGTTATCAAGCTTTCCGACGTGCAGAACGCTCTGGGCTTCACCGTATTTGACAAGCCCTCCCAAAGCAGCGGGGGGAATATCCCCGACAGCGCAAAGGATTTCGGAGTGTTCGTCATTGACGTGGGTCAGGGTGATTCCATTCTGATAACCACCCCCACAAAAAGCGTTCTCATAGACGCAGGGGAAAAGGAAAGCGCAGCGGCAGTCACAGAGTTTATCCGCTCAAAAGGGATAATAAGGCTTGACTATATAATTGCCACCCACCCCCACTCCGACCACATCGGCGGAATGGCGGACGTTATAAATGAATTCGGCGCGGACAAAATAATCGTGCCGAAGCTTCCCGACAATATGGTGCCCACCACAAAGACCTACGAAAACTTCCTTAATGCGGTAAAAAACAAGGGCTGCAAGCTCACCGCAGCAAAGGAGGGAACGGTGTATGACCTGGGCACTGCCAACGGAAAGAGCGTGAAGATGACTATTCTTGCTCCCGTCAAGGGCGCTGAGTATGATGACCTGAACGACTACTCCGTATGCGCAAGGATAGATATGGGGAAAATATCATGGCTCCTTACAGGCGACCTTTCCAAGGACGGCGAAAAGGACCTGATAAACAGCGGTCAGGACATTGATGTCACCGCCTACAAGGTAGGTCATCACGGTTCCGCCACATCATCATCGGCTGCTTTCTTAAAAGAGATAACTCCGAAGCTGTGCGTTATTTCCTGCGGCGAGGGCAACTCCTACGGTCACCCTGCCGACAGCACCATGAAGCGGCTGGAGCAATATACAAGCAGCATCTACCGCACCGACCTTTCCTCCACCGTATCCGTTTATTCGGACGGTGAAAAACTATATGTATCAAAAGGAAAATAAACTATGCTGATACTTGACAGGATAACACCCGACTGTGCGGTGATATATGACGGCGATGACAGGCTCACCGTTCCCCTTTCGCAGCTGAAAGGCTGCAAGGAGGGAGATGTGCTTGTCATAAAGGACGGCTTTTACATCACCGACAGCATTGCCACCGCCAAAAGGCGGCGTGATATAATCAGTCTGCAAAACTCACTGTGGGAATGACCCCAGCGGATTTATAGCTATAAAAATGAAAGAAGGATCATTATGGAGAACAGTCTGCCTGCGCTTCTCAGCGAAAGACTCCCGAAATTATCAAAGGGCCACAAGAAAATTGCCGAGTATATACTCAGCCACTATGACAAGGCGGCATTTATGACGGCTTCAAAGCTCGGCAATATCGTAGGGGTAAGCGAATCCACCGTTGTTCGTTTTGCAACGGAGCTGGGCTTTGAGGGCTATCCCGAAATGCAGAAGGCGCTAAAGGAATTTACCAGCAACAAGCTCACCACAGTTCAGCGTATGAACGTTATGAACGACCAGCTGGCAGGCGAGGACGTTCTCAGCAGAGTCCTTAACTTCGATATCGAGCAGATACGCAAGACCCTCGACGAGATCGACAAGGAAGAGTTCTACACCACCGTTGACGCTCTCGTTCAGGCAAAGAACATCTACGTTATCGGCGCACGCTCCGCATCGGTTCTGGCACGTTTCATCGTTTTCTACTTCAACATCATGTTCGATAATGTCAAGATAATCCACACCACCAGTACAAGCGAAATGTTCGAGCAGATACTTAACGTGGGCGAGGGCGATATCATGATAGGCGTAAGCTTCCCCAGATATTCCAAGCACACGGTCAAGGCGTTCAGATACGCTCACGAGAACGGCGCAAAGGTAATCGGCATCACCGACAGCAAGGCATCTCCCCTGGCAAAGTATGCGGATCATCTGCTGCTGGCTCACAGCGACATGGCTTCCTTTGCGGATTCTCTGGTAGCTCCCATGAGCCTTATCAACGCCCTTATCTCCGCTGTGGGAATGAGGAAGCAGGAATATGTTTCCCACAACTTCGAGCGTCTGGAATACATCTGGGACAAGTACGAGGTATTTGAAAAATCCGACGACCAGGATTATGAAAATAAATAAAGGATAGATATTATGCCTGACTGCATCATCATCGGCGGAGGCGCCGCAGGGCTTATGGCTGCCGTAACGGCTGCCGACTGCGGCAAATCGGTCATTATATTTGAAAAAAATCAGCGTGTGGGCAAAAAGCTCCTTATTACGGGAAAGGGCCGCTGCAACGTGACCAACAACTGCACCCGTGAGGAATTTTTTGAGAATATCCCCACCAACAGCCGCTTTTTGTACTCCGCCTACTCGGGCTATGACTGCGAGGACGTTATGAGCTTCTTTGAATGTCTGGACGTTCCCCTTAAAACCGAGCGTGGAAACAGGGTATTCCCCGTAAGCGACAGGGCGGAGGACATTGTTATCGCCTTTGAGCGGGCTATAAAATACCGCAGTGAGCTTATAACCGTGAAAAATGCCAAGGTCACAAAGATACTTACTGAGGATAATGCCGTTACCGGAGTTGTGGCGGACGGCATAGCATATCACGCTCCGTCGGTGCTTATAGCCTGCGGCGGCAGGTCATATCCCAAGACAGGCTCGGACGGCGACGGCTTCCGCTTTGCCAAGGAGCTGGGTCACAAGGTAACTCCTCTGAGACCGTCTCTCGTTCCTCTGGTAAGCGAGGAGGACTGGTGCAGGGACGCAATGGGGCTGTCGCTCAAAAATGTGACCCTCACCCTGAAAGACAACGAGAGCGAAAAGGTGCTTTACTCCGAGCTGGGCGAAATGCTCTTCACCCATTTTGGCATATCGGGTCCTCTGGTGCTTTCCGCATCGGGGCATATCTCCAAAATGCAGCGGGACAGATATTCCGTTCACATCGACCTGAAACCTGCGCTGGACGAAAAAACTCTTGACGCACGTTTACAGCGTGATTTTGCGGACAATTCCAACCGTGATTTCATAAACAGCCTGGGCAAGCTGCTGCCTGCAAAGCTTATCCCTGTTATCGTAAAGCTTTCGGGCATTGACGGCGGCAAAAAGGTAAATCAGATAAGCCGCAAAGAGCGCATCACCCTTATGCAGCTGCTCAAAGACCTGACAGTGACCGTAAAGGATTTCCGCCCCATTGATGAAGCCATAGTGACGGGCGGCGGAGTGTGCATCTCCGAAATAAACCCGAAAACAATGGAATCGAAGCTTGTTAAGGGGCTGTATTTTGCAGGAGAGGTCATTGACGTTGACGCATACACAGGCGGATTTAATTTGCAGATAGCCTTTTCTACGGGTCATGCCGCAGGAATGGCAATGTAATGGGGAAAAATATGGACAAAAAGGCGCTGAAGCTGCTGTGCAAAAGGGGTGAGCTTTCACCCGAGGAAGAAGCCTACTGCACCGAAAAGGGCGTGCTTACGGCTATTGAGCCTATGGAGCACGACACATTTATCAGAAAAATAAAGGAAGCTGCGGGAGCTGTTACCCATGAAAAAGCTGTAAAGGGCTTTCTGTACAGCATTTCCACAGGGGACTTCCGCTACAGGACTGCGCTTTCCAGCCTTATCTGGGCAGAAGCTTTGCCTGAGCACAGCTGTGAAAAAGTCTCCGCTTACAACGGCAGATATATCTGCGGAATATGCGGCGGGGAGTTCAGCGAGGGCAATGACCTGAGCTTTGAGGATATGAAGGAGCATTGCCGAAACAGACTGGCTCCGCAGAAGAATTTTATGGACATCTGCTGTGCAGGCTATGTGTATAATGACCTGCGGGAATTTGCAAAGCTCCCCAATGTTAATTTCTGCGATGAGGATATCAGGATACTGAACCGCATTTTGGGGCTGGCGGAAGAAATATCCTCCGCCAACAAGGTCAACGCACTTTTAAAGCTTATCACTGCGGAAGATAGCCTTCCTCTTACCGTACCCGATGCATATTCTGTGCTTGGGGTGCTGTCCTCCTGCGGATTTTTCGATACTCCCGAGCATAAAAGCTATGCCGAGGGCTTTGTGCCCTGCAGCAAGCGTGAGTTTGTTTATGAGACCGACATATATTATCCCCTGCACCTGTGGCGTGGAAAGTACGGCATAAACTTCTCTGCGGCTGAGAAATTCGGCAGTGACATTGCCAAAAGGCTCATTCCCGAAAAAGGCTCCGTTCAGCGAAAGGAGCCAAAGCGCAGAAAAGGCGCTTCGGAGGAGCAGTATTACAGCGGCAATGACAATGTGATCGTCCTTGATGACAGGCTCCGCCATTACTACGGGCTTGCTCCCTTTGAGCAAAAGTGGGATAAGCTTGCTTTTTACAAGGTGAATGACACTGTAAAAGAGCGCACCGAAATATGGTTCGAGGGCGATGTTATAAAAAAGCTTATCGTTGAAAGCAGCACGGACAGAGGCATATATTATCTGGAGTCGGATATGAACGCCGCCACCAACGGCAGGCGGACAGTGCTCCCCAAGACCTCACGGGGACGGGAACAGCCGCTTACTCCATCTTTGCTGCAAACGCCCACATATATGCTGGGGCATCTGGTGACAGGCATAGGACAAAACTCCCACGGAGTCAGCTCCTATAACAGCTCCAACGACCAACAGCTTCCGATACCTTTTGAATCTTTGCCCCGAAAAGAGGACTTTTTCAGTTTTTCCCAGCGGTACATTGCCATGTGCGACAGTTCCTGCGGCTATGACACTCTGCTCGAAAATTTCCGCAGCAAAAAGCGTGTTACGGTGAAATTCACTGCGGGAGATATCTTCCGTGTACAGCTCACGCCATCGCTTTACACCTATGGGCTGATAATATGCAAGGTACGCCGGCTGGAAAAATGGGCAGAGCTTCCCCAGGCTCACCCTCTCCGCAGCCTTATGACCCAGCCAATAATCTTCCGCCAGTATGCCATTGTAACGGAAAACGGCAATATGACAGCAGACGAGCTTGAAAATATCCCGCTTATGGAAATGAGAATAGCTCAGGACAATGAGATCTTGTGGGAGACCTATCCCATAGTCTGCTCCAAAAAGCTTGCGGAAAATGACATTGACCTGGGATTTTCCGCAAACACTTACCGCAGGCAGATCATCTGGAACCTTACGGTCTGGGATTATGACAATGAGACTGAGGATATCATAAAAAAGTACGGCACAGGGAAGCATTACGGCGGAGTTGCGCTGGGGATAAATGTTGACCGCAACGGATACAAGGCGGGCATCATACCCTACAGTCCCAAAGAAACAGAGCTTAAAGCGGCTCTTGCGGAGCATCTGGGGCTATCCGACTGCGCAGACCCATGCGACAGCTTTGCGGAAAAGTTCGGCGGCATAACACGCAGGCAGTTCATAGAGCTTGCCGGGGAAAGGTTCAGGAGATAATATGGAAAGCCACAAATATGACGATATCATAAATATGCCCCGCCCACAGTCTCAGCGCAGAAAAATGACGCTTCACGAGCGTGCGGCGCAGTTCTCCCCCTTTGCGGCTCTCACGGGCTATGAGGAAGCGGTAAAGGAAGCCGCCAGACTTACGGACAGCCGCCCCGAGCCTGACGAGGATAAGATAAACGAGCTTAACACCAAGCTTTCGTTTCTTAAAACAATTCTCTCCGACCGTCCCGAGATAACCGTGAACTATTTTATCCCCGACGGCAAAAAGCCAGGAGGACGCATGGAGGACTTTGCGGGAAATATCCGTGTGATAGACGAATATGACCGACAGCTGGTGTTTGAAAGCGGAAAGCATATCCCCATTGATGACGTTTACAACATTACAGGCAGCATTTTTGACGGAATGGAAGAAACCGATATATAACTTTGAAAGGAGCAGAATATGAAGCTAAAATGCAACTACTGCGGCAGCTTTATAAAGGATACCGACGAAAAATGCCCCAACTGCGGTGCGGTCAACGAACATCTGATGCGCAGCGCAGACGGCATACCCAAAACCATTGAGGAGCTTAAAGCCTTCTGCCAAAAGCATAATCTGCCGCTGAAGCAGATGCGCTTTTTCATCGGTGAGAACTTCACCGAGCCTAAGGCATTCGGCATATACAAGGACGATGAGGGCAACTTCATCGTCTATAAAAACAAGGCGGACGGCAGCCGCACCGTAAGATATCAGGGCACTGACGAGGCATATGCGGTAAACGAGATCTACCAGAAGATGAAGTCGGAAGTAAGTATGCGCAAAGCGCAAAAGACAGCCAACAAGCCCTCATCTCAGCCGTCCTCAGGCGGAAGTGCCGGGTCCCGCAAGAAAGAATCCCTGAAAATCTCGGATTATTTGGTGCTGATAATAATTATCATCGGCATTTTCGTAATAACTGCATATAAAGTAAGTTCCACCCCGGGCGAGGGCTACTATACATATGATGATACCCATTACTACTACTCGGACAACTGGTATTACTACGATGATTACAGCAGCTCATGGGCACCTGCATCGTATGTTGACAATGAGCTTTCAAGCCATTACAGCGACTACAGCGACAGCGGATATTCCGCAGACTACGGCATTGAACCTTTCGAGAACAGCCGGTATGCCAACGATTCCAGTTGGGAAAACGACAGCTGGGACGATAACGACTGGGATTGGGACAGCAACGACAGCTGGGATTATAACGATTCCGACTGGGACAGTGATTGGTAATAAGCATATAATACTAATCCTCAATCAACCTATAGACAAATCCTCGGCTGAAATAAGCCCATTCTTCGTCAAGCTCCCTTGCCGGGCGACAAGCCCGCCTGCAGTCGCTTTCCTAGACTGGTCTTATTTCATCTGTCGGCTTTGTCTATAGAACGATTAAAGATTAGTATAAAAAGTCCTCCGATATCAGTTAAATGTGATATCGGAGGACTTTTTTACTTTTTCCTGTATTTTGACCTTATCAGCTTTGTAAGGTCATCGGCATCACGCTTGCTTGTAAAATATGTCACTGCCATGGTAAAGGCATATACCGCCGCCACGCTCAGGCACATCAGAAGCACTCCCAGAACTGTTTTTGATACCCAGTCGAACAGCATTCCTATCACCGACATTACTATGCAGAGCACAACATAGTGCAGAGCGGTGTATAAAACGAACCTTTTTTTCGTCTCAGGCTCGGGCAGGGACATTACTATTTCGGTAATGACCGCCGTTACCGCTCCCGACAGAACTATCTGCCAGAGAATGTTTGCGGGAAGCTCACCGCTGCCCCATACGGAATAATTTATGGCGCAGATGATAAGTATTCCTGTGGTTATCTGCACAAAAAAGCGGCAAAGCTCTTTTAAAAATCTCATCTTCTGTCCTCCTCCACACGCAGCTTCCTTTTAAGGTCAGGCACATACTGCCTTGAAATTATAGTCCTCTCACCGTTTTCAAGCACAGCCTCCAGCCTGCTGTTAAAATAGGGCACAAGCTTTACTATCTTTGAAACATTTACTATGGTGGATTTTGATATGCGCAGAAAATCAGAGTTTTCAAAAGTCTCCTCCAGCTCGTAAAGCTTTCGGCGTATCTCATAGACCTGCTTTTCGCAGTAGGCAAAGACCTTGTTATCCACCGCTTCAAAGTAGAATATCTCCTTGGGTGAAAGCTTTACTATGCCGTCCTCGGAATAGGCGGTGAGCTTGCTCCTGCCTGCCGCTATGGAATATATGAGCGACATTATCTCATCGTCCGGCTCCCTGCACCTGACGATTATCTCGTCCTCATCGCCGTCGGCAGGCTTTTCTATAATAACTCTCATGCAAACCTCTCTTATCTGTCTGTTCTGCGTGCGTATTTTGTTGCCAGCGCCCCAAGGGCAAGGGACAGAACTCCCGCTCCGAGGACTATAAGCACGCCTGCGGCAATGGAAACGTCCTTGTCAAAGACTTCAAGGGAAATTCCCATGACTTTGGAATATTCCGCTGCCATTTCTGCGGGAGCGCCCTCAAAGGTCTTTTCCATAATATCAGCGGTCATTATCTGCCTGAACATTGATGTGCCGTAGATAACGGGAGTGCATTTGAGCACTGCGGCGATTCCGTCGGAAAGAGTGCCTATGGGAATATATATGCCGCCGATAAATCCCACAAGGGTGCCGATAACTGTACCTAAGCTGCTCCATGCGCCCTCGGTCTTGGCGGCTGCGGAAAGCAGATACACCAGTGACGAATATGTAAAGGAGTTTGCGGCGATCATTCCCAGCAGCTTCATGTGAGCGGCAAAGGAAAAGGCTTCCGCTCCCTGGGTCACGCAGTATATCTCGGAGATCACAAGGGTAAGGATACAGATGACTATTGCGGAAAAGCAAGTGGAGCAGATATATCCCGCTGAAACCGTAAGCCTGCTGACAGGGGCGGTGTAGATGGAATTTATCCTGCCCTCAGCTCTGTCCTTTATCATAGGTGAAAGGGCGGAGATGGCAACGGTAACGGCATTTATGGGGATAATGCCTGCGCAGGTCCACATAAGCACAAGGAGCTTTGCATTGGCTTCGTCAGCCTGTGCGTCTCTGCCCGGCAGGGCGGACAGCATTTTCGTGACCGCTTCCACGTTCATATCCCCCAGAAACAGCAGCATAAGTCCGATAACTATTATCATGGTCATCAGCGAGAAAAACACCGCAGAACGGTCCCGCAGATATATTTTCATATTTCTTTTAACAAATTCAGTAAGCTTTCCCATTTACTTTCCCTCCTCAGCTGTGCTGCCCACTGCGTTCAGGAAAACATCGTCCATATTTCCCTGTATAACCTCAAAGCCGCTTATCATGGACTTTACCTTTTCAATGGCAGGAAGCGCATCTACAGTGGATCTTACTCTGAATGACACTCCGTAATCCTCCAGGCGAGGTGAAATGTCCATTGCCCTGAGCACGCCGTCCAACAGAGAGAGCTTCTCGGCAGAGCAGTAGAGCCTGCAGGAATCGTAGGCATATCGCTCTTTCAGCTCAAAGGGAGTGCCCTCCGCACGGACTGCGCCCTTGTCGATGATGATGATGCGGTTTGCGCCTGCCGCTTCTTCCATGTAATGAGTGGTAAGGAAAACGGTCATTCCCGTGCCTGAGCGGAGCTGATCCACGGTCTTCCACACATCTTTTCTCGAGGCGGGGTCGAGACCTGTGGTAGGCTCGTCAAGGAAAAGGATATCGGGGGTGTGCATAAGGGCGGCAGCTATCTCACATCTGCGCTTCTGACCGCCCGAAAGGGTCTTGTAGCGCTTGCCTATAAATTCGCTGAGCGAAAGAATGTCCGCCAGCTCCGTGAGCCGCTTTTTGGCTTCCGAAGATGAAGCACCGTGGAGCACTCCCCTGCATATAAGGTTTTCTTTTACGGTGAGCATATCGTCAAGGCAGTTCTGCTGATATACAATGCCTATGCGCCTGCGTATCTCGGGGGCGTTTTTCATCACGTCAAAGCCACATATCTCGGCACTGCCCGAGGTGAGCGGGATAAGGGTGGAAAGCATATTTATGGTGGTGGATTTTCCCGCTCCGTTTACTCCGAGAAAGCCCAGAAGCTCGCCCTTTTCAACGGTAAAGGATATGCCGTTTACAGCCTTGAAATCGCCGTACTGCTTTGTAAGCTTATCTGCACGTATGATGTTCATATCATCGGTCCTTCCTGTATCATGTTCTGATATTATGATACCAGAATGGACTTTGCAAATCAAGGCTTTTGCGGCAAGCTGCATTTTATTCGGGGTGAGATGCAAAATCAGAAGTCGTAAAAATCATCATCGCAGTCATCGCAATCACATTCATCGCAATCGTCATCGTCGTAATCGTCATCGTCGTAATCATCATTGCGGCTGACATTTTTATCATCATCTTCAAAGAGAGTGTGATAAACAAAAGCCTTTTCAAAAATATCCACTTTGCCGTCACGGTTAAGATCAAAAAGCCTGTTATTAAAAAAATCGAACATATTTCCTCCTTGGGTCTCATTGTTTCTGCTTCTTTGATACTATAATATCACATTACCTGGGCGAAAAATAAGACAAATAATTATCCGTGCTAAAATATTCCAAACCTGTTGAAATCCTTTGTGCAATGTGATATAATAAGATGTTGTTAAAAACACCCAAACATTATGGAGGAATGAAATATGAAAAAATCAAAGCTTACCGCTTTACTGCTGGCAGCTGTAATGTCAGTGGGAATGTTCACCGCCTGCGGCAAGGGCGACGAAAGCGCATCGGACGCAGCTGACGCAGCTGACGCAAAGACTATCCGTGATATCACCTCAATGGAGCTTATCGGCGAGATGAAAACGGGCTGGAATCTGGGAAATACTCTGGATTCCACGATCACCAACCCCACAGGCAGCGAAACTCCCACTGACTGGGAAACTGCATGGGGTCAGCCTGTTACCACAAAGGCAATGATAGACAGCGTAAAGGCTCAGGGCTTCAACGTTCTGCGTGTACCTGTGACCTGGGAGGGCAAGTTCGGCGAGGCTCCAGATTACACTATCAAGGCTGACTGGCTTGCAAGAGTCAAGGAAGTTGTGGATTACGGCATTGACAATGATATGTTCGTTATCCTCAATATGCACCACGAGGAATGGCATATGCCCACTGCGGACAATGAGGAAAGCGCCGAGAAAATTCTCCGTGCTCTCTGGGCTCAGATCGCCGATTACTTCAAGGACTATGATGAAAAGCTCATATTCGAGGGCATGAACGAACCCCGTCTCAAGGGCACTCCCATGGAATGGAACGGCGGAAATCAGGAGGCAAGAGAGGTCATCAACCAGCTCAATGCCGCTTTTGTTGAGACTGTACGTGCAAGCGGCGGCAACAATGAAAAGCGTCACCTTATGATACCCACCTACGCTGCTTCCACTATGGACAGCGTTCTGAACGACTTTGTTATCCCCAATGACGACAAGGTGATAGTTTCCGTTCACGCATATCTCCCCTACACCTTTGCTCTTGCGGACAATGCCTCCGGCACATCTGAATGGAGCGCTGACAACTTTGCCGATACCAAGGACATCGACAGCCTTATCGCAAATCTCAAGAAGAGATACATCGACAAAGGCCAGGCAGTTATTATCGGCGAATACGGCACAAGAAACCGCAGCTTCAACACCGAGCCGAGAGCGGAATGCGCACGCTACTATGTATCCAAGGCAACTGAGGCAGGCATTCCCTGCATCTGGTGGGACAACAACGCTTTCACCGGAAACGGCGAGAACTTCGGTCTCTTCAACAGAACAAGCTTTGAGTGGAGATTCCCCGAGATCGTAAGCGCTATAATGGAAAGCTGCGGCGCATCGGGAAGCACATCAAACACTTCTGCCGAAAGCTCTGCGGAATGATAGACAGACTCAGGTTCGAGACTGCCTGCCGCACGGTGACATCGGGTGGAAGGCTGCAAAAGGGCATTGGCACCAAAAGCGAACGCTCCGTTCATGCGGTGCTGAAAAATTACTTTGAGCCATACCACGATTCACAGGAGCAGAAGGTAGGCAGCTATATCGCCGACATTGTGGGCGAAAGCGGAATTATTGAGATACAGACAGCAAGCTTTTCCCATCTAAGGGGAAAGCTTGCTGAGTTTCTGCCCATATCACGGGTAACGGTGGTCTATCCCGTTTATGTAAAAAAGGTCATCGTAACGCTGGACGGCGACACGGGCGAGGTAAAGAGCCGCCGCACATCTCCCCTGAAAGGCTCGGCATATGATATTTTTACGGAGCTTTTCCCCATATCGGAATTTCTGCTGCATGAAAATCTCAGCTTCACTATCATGCTGCTTGAAGCGGACGAGCTTCGTATCCCACCCGAAAGCATCGGTCGGAAAAAGAACAGGAGAGGCAGGCTTTCCGTCTGCGACCGTATCCCCACAGCGCTTATTGATGAAGTGAACATCACCTGCCCCGAGGACTGGCAAAAGCTTATCCCCTGCCTTATGGACGAGGATTACACCACGGCAGATCTGGCTGCAGCGGCAAATATCCCAAGGCAGACCGCACAGCTGGCTCTCAGCGCCCTGCAAAGGGGCGGCGTTGCAGTCCGCACAGGCAAAAAGGGACACGCATACACCTACAGATTTTATAAGGACACAGCTACCGAACAGGAGTGATAATATGGACGGATTAACAGTAAAATACAACGAACTTACCGCCGATGAATTTACCGAGATATGGCAGTCGGTATGGGGCGACGCCCCCGACAGTCGGCAGACAGCCCTTGCAATGGAGCACACGCTTTTCAGGGTATCGGTCTATGACGGCGACAAGCCTGTTGCCATGGCAAGGCTTCTTGGCGACATGGGGCTTAATTACTACATAAAGGACGTGGCTGTAAAGCCCGAATATCAGAAAAAGGGCATCGGACGGCTGCTTATAGATGAGCTGCTTAAATTCATCAGGCAAAACGGTGCAAGCGGCACTGATATTTTCGTGGAGCTTTGCGCCGTTCCCGACAAGATACCGTTTTATGAAAAGTTCGGCTTTGATTATAACGATGCAAAGCGGCTGAAAATGATGGTAAAAGCAGAATGAACGCATAATATAATACTGATCCCCAATAAAACTATAGACAAAAAATCATCGCATAATCCATATACGCAAGATTATGCTCGATTTTTTGTATAGCTTTTAATTGGTGATCAGTATAAAATAACCCCTGACCGCAAAAGTCAGGGGTTATTTTTTATTATGGGTCTATCAGTGGCTGTGAGCTTCAGCGCCCGCAGGCTCTCTGAACAGCAGAGTAATACACCACACCGCAGCCAGTGCCACAAGGATATACACTATCCTGCTGAGGATAGCGCCTGTACCGCCGAAAAGCCACGCAACAAGGTCAAAGCTGAAAATACCAACCAGTCCCCAGTTCAGTCCGCCGATAATGAGCAGAACAAGTGCGATCTTGTCAAACATAGGTAAGTCTCCTTTCAGACTATTACTTTCAGAAGTCTCGTTCTGTAAATGCAAACCCGATGAAGTATAAAACTGTTTTCAACAAAACGTATCATACTGCATATACCTCACTGATATTATCTGCATCGGTATGAAAAATATTCACCTTGAACAATTATGAGCCTGAAAATAAACATAAATGCCAAAACTTACAAAAACAGCGGTAAAAATTTAAAATAAATATTTATTTTGCGCTAAAGTTTTTAAATTATCTGCCGATAATATAGGCAGAGGATTTTGTTGATTTATGTCTGGAACATTTTTTTATCTTCCCGAATATAATATTTGAACATACTGTCACTCTCAGGTGCTTTGGCTCTGACCCAAAGCCGGCATTCAGGAAAGGATCCCGCTCATGAACATTACCAAGGATAAATTTTTCTCGTCCGAGCTGCTCCAGTCGGATATGAAGATCACAAATAAAGTAAAATACACCATACTCCAGATGTGCTGCGCATTCGTCCATCTGATGCTTATCTTCATCTTTGCGGCGTTCGGCGTGTACCCAATGGTCATTTTCAATATTTTCAGCACCATATGTTACCTCAGCTGCGGCATACTGGTAAAAAAGGAGCTTTATATCCCCCTTTACTACATAACCTTTGTGGAGATAAGCCTTCACTCTTATATCGCAACGATACTTGTGGGGTGGGAAACAGGCTTCCCCATGTACATAATCGGAATAACGCCCATAATATTCTATATGCACTTCTCGCTGAGCGAAAATTCCACTTTGTATGAAACGCTGCTTATCGGTCTTTGCTCCCTTGCAACCTTTGTTAGCTGCAAGTTCATCTCCTACAAGACCGATCCGCTTTACACTATCCCCGATGAGCCTTCATTCTGGATATACATTTTCAACTCACTGTGTACCTTTGCGATGCTGGTGCTGTTCTCGCTCATATTCCTGCGTGAGATAAAATCAGCCCACACAAAGCTTGAAAATCAGAACGCACAGCTTGACCGAATTGCAGGCATTGACGCTCTCACAGGGCTTTACAACCGCCGCAGCATGGATAAGTTTCTTGCCGCTGCAATGTCATGTCCCAACGATTTCTCCATTATTATGTGCGATATCGACGATTTTAAAAAGGTCAACGACACATATGGCCATAAGAGCGGCGACAAGGTGCTTCAGGCGATATCAAAGATAATCGTTTCAAGCCTCCGTGAAGACGATTTTGTATGCAGATGGGGCGGCGAGGAAATACTTATCCTTATAAGCGGAACTGCCCTTAATCCCGCAGCTATGGCAGCGGAAAGAATACGCTCACAGGTGGAAAAATTGTCCGTTGACAGCGACGGTCAGGCAATAAAATGCACCCTTACCATAGGCGTTGCCGAAAGGTCGGAGGGCAAATCCACCGATGATATAATCGCCCTGGCGGACGAAAGGCTGTACAAGGGCAAGCGCTCGGGCAAGAACCGTGTGGTGGAATCATAAAAGGAAAGGTAATGTATGAGAGCAGTAGTTCAGAGAGTCACCCAAGCAAAGGTCGAGGTTGACGGAAAAGTAACGGGAGAAATAAAAAAAGGCTTCCTGGTGCTGGTGGGCTTTACCCACGGCGACACAGAAGCCGACTGTATAAGGGTAGCAAAGAAAATATCGGGACTGAGAATATTTTCCGATGAAAACGACAAGATAAATCTTTCGCTCAAAGACGTTGAGGGCGATATACTTTGCGTGTCCCAGTTCACATTATATGCGGACTGCTCCCACGGCAACCGCCCCAGCTTTACAAATGCGGCACGCCCCGATCTGGCAGAACCGCTGTACGAATTTTTCTGCAAGGAGCTGGAAAAATACGCTCATACAGAGCGTGGCATTTTCGGAGCGGATATGAAGGTCTCGCTGTTAAACGACGGTCCTTTCACAGTAATTATCGAGTAAATATCTTTTTAAGCCTGTCCGTTACACGCTCGGACAGGCTTTTTTTATGTTCAAACTCAGCAAAGGTGCGGCGGTGATCCTTCTGCATCTTTTTTATATCCTTTTCAAGCTCGGCAATTTTCTTTTTCTCGTCCGTATTCATAAAAGCGCCCCCATATATTATGATAATATGATTATATCATATGCGGCGGGAAAATACAAGACGGCGCTTTTAATATGAAAAAAATATAGTCGGATATGTTATGCTGATCACCAATATCCGACTATGTTACCAGACTATATTTTGTTACACAAGATACAAAGGCACTACGCTTTTATGGCGGACACCCTCATATTCAAAGTTGTCGATATAGACCTGCACGGAAAACGACCTGCGCATATTTTCCTCGTTGATTACCTCTTCCGCCGCACCGTATTCACTGGTGCCGTCACGGTTGAGTATCAGCGCCTTGTCGGATATTTTCAGTGCGTGCTCGGGATAATGGGTGTTCACTATGGCAGATATGCCACGCTTTTCCGAAAGATTTTTAATGGTATCAAGGATTATGAGCTGGTTTTTAAAGTCCAGATTGGACTCGGGCTCGTCAAGCACCAGCATACAGGGGTCAATGGTCAGCGCCCTTGCGATAAGCACCATCTGAAGCTCGCCGCCGCTCATTTCGTTGCAGAGCTTGTCGTGAAGATATGTTATGCCCATGTCCTCCATTGCCCTTTCGGCGGCAGCCCTGTCCTCTTTGCCGGGCTGGGAAAATGTGCCCAGATGTGCGCTTCTGCCAAGAGTTACCATGTCGATTGCGCTGTAGGAAAATGCCGAACCCTTTGCCTGTGGCACATATGCTATCTTCTGCCACAGCTCCCTGTGGCGCAGCTGTGAGATATTGGTGCCGTCCAGCTCGGAGCAGCCGCTTTTCCACTTGAGCAGACCTATCATGCACTTGATGAGAGTGGTCTTGCCCACGCCGTTTGAACCCAGCACCGACATGACCTCTCCGTCATTTACTGAAAAGCTGATATCATTGAGGATCTGCTTTTTCTTATATCCGAAGCAGCCGTTTTTGACCTCAAAATTCATGACCATGCACCTCCTGTTTTTTTCAGCAGAATAATGAATACAGGTGCGCCTATTATCGCCGTAAGTATGGAAATGGGTATCTCGGCGGCGGTGGCGCCTCTTGCGAAGGTGTCCATCACTATCATGAAAAATGCGCCGAGGCAGATGCTTATGGGGACAACGGTGCAGTTATTGTTGCCCTTCATCATGCGGGCGATGTGAGGGATAAGCAGTCCGACCCAGCCTACCTGACCGCACATTGAAACGCAGGAGGCGGTTATCATTGATGAAGCGGCGATGAATGCCACTCTCATAAGCTGAGTGTTCATTCCCAGCGAATGTGCTTCGTCCTCGTTAAGGGAAAGGATATTAAGGCGCCATCTCAGCAAGAAGATGATAAGCACGCCGATAGCTATAAAAGGTATTCCCAGCGCAAGGTTGCCGTATGTCGCCCTTGACATGCTTCCCATGAGCCAGTAGGTTATCTGGGGCAGCTGATCCTCAGGGTCGGCAAGATATTTGAGCAGTGATACCAGCGCCTCGAACACGGCAGATATAACGATACCTGCAAGGACTATCATAATGATGTTGCTCCTGCCCTTTGTCTTTCCTATGGAATAGGTCACAAAGCAGGATAAAAGTCCGAAAATCAGTGCGGTAAGCTGTATTGCCACAAGATTTCCTCCGAAAAGCATGGCAAGCACCGCACCGAAGGACGCTCCGCTTGCTACGCCCAGAGTATCGGGGGTCGCAAGAGGGTTTGAGAAAAGTCCCTGAAATGCCGCTCCCGCACAGGAAAGTCCTGCGCCCACCGCAGCGGCAAGAAGTATTCTAGGCAGACGGACGTTATAAATTACCGTTGCCGCTGTCTTGTCAACATCTGCTCCTGTCAGCTTTGAAAAGAGCACCTTTACGGTCTCGGAGGGCGTAAGGGAATATCGTCCGATACCAAGGCATATCAGCGCAGCAAGCAGGGGAAGCAATATCATTATCAGATAAAATAAAACTCCCGCTTTGCCGTTCTTTGCTTTATTTTCCATTTATGCGACCATACCTTTCCTGAGGGTTGCTGTATGAGCCTGCGTCCTCCGTAAGTGCGGAAACGCAGGCTCCGTTTATAGTTTTATACTAATCTTCAATCGCTCTATAGGCAAAGCCGACAGATGAAATAAGACCAGTCAAGGAAAGCGACCGCAGGCGGGCTTGCCGCCCGGCAAGGGAGCTTGACGAAGAATGGGCTTATTTCAGCCGAGGATTTGTCTGTAGGTTGATTGAAGATTAGTATTATTTTGTCTTTCCTGAAGCTTCGCTTACGGGATTATAGATGTTCTGAACATCATCATCGGTAAGCTCTACACCGTAGAATTCCTTGTAGTAGCTCTTTATCTCGCTGTCCATATCCATGTCTGCGAACTTCTCGGGCTGAATAGTCTTTGCAAGCCACTTGAGTACCAGAGGAGTATCGGAGCAGGGAGGGAACCAACGGTACATACCCAGGGGGAACTTATATACCTTGCCGTTGTTTACAGCAGATACGGTGCTCCAGTCATGACCCTCGATGGTGTTGTTGTAAAGATCCTCGGGGAGATAGGGGCTGAAGTTTGTGATAAGGATAATATCGGGATCCCACTCATACACTTGCTCCATATTTATCTCGGCAGAGCCTGAAAGGTCGGCAGCAACATTTATTCCGCCTGCGGTCTCGATCCAGTACTTGCTGAAGAAGTCAGAGCCGCCTGCTGTGATAACGCCGTTGTCATAATTGAAGAGAATAAGAACCTTGGGCTTATCCTCATCGGCAATGTTATCGGTAACAGCCTTTATTTCGGAAGCTGTGTTTCTGCCATACTCGATGATCTTGTCAGCGGACTCGGAATCGCCGTAGATATCGCCAAGAAGCTCTATCCAGTCAGCATAGGTCTCGATGCAGTCGTAGCCTGCCATTGTGGTGGAGAAGCCTACTGCGGGAATGCCTGCGTTGTCGTAAAGGTCACGCTCCTCGGTATTTGCAGCGGAGTAGAACACAACATCAGGCTCCATAGAAAGCAGCTGCTCGATATTTACCGCACCGTTTTCAACAAAGCTTGTATCGGCATTTGCAATCTCGGGGAAAACATTTATAAGATAGGAATTTTCAGCCGCAGCCATTGAGCTGGGGTGAATACCGATGATATCATCAGCAGATCCTCTGAACAGGCAGTAAACGGAGGGAAGAGGGAGGATAGAGGAAATAACAACTCTGTCGATATTGGCAGGAAGTGTTACCTCTGCGCCTGTGTGGTCAACGATAGTTCTTGTTTCGGGGTCAGCTTCGCCGTCAGTGCTGTCGGAGGTCTCCTCGCCCGAAGTTTCCTCGGAAGTATCGGCAGCACTGTCGTTTTCTGCAACAGCAGAGGTCTCAGCCGATGTATCGACAGCCGAGTCAGATGTGCTTCCGCAGCCTGCAAAGCAGGTAGCTGTCATCGCAAAAGCCGCTGCGCACGCAATAATTTTTTTCAGTTTCATCTCAAAAGTCCTTTCGTTATGGGTTTGCTATCCTGCGGATAATGTTCTCCATTTCTCCGCCTATGTAACAGGGATACTCATTCCAGTGGAGCTTGCTGGATACAGCCGCATGAGGAAGCGGGAGGAAATCAACATCATCACGCTTTATCAGCTTCTTTATCTCAGGGTCGCCGCACACAAGGGAATATTCTCCGCTGTTTACTGCATTTCTCACCGATTTTTCATCGGGAAGGTCAAGGTCGCCGTCTCTTGAAAGTCTGCTGTCAAGGTCAAGCATACTGCCCACTGTTATCTGCGAGCTGCCGATCTCCTCCGCACATTCCCTGAGGGAGTTGGAAAAGACCTGCTCATGTATGATAAGCACCTTTTTGCCGTCATGGACAGCTGTGAGATTTTCTGTGCCGTTTATCTTGTCTTTAAGATTCTGTCCGCTGCCGAGGGGCATTACGCACACAAAGGGAATACCGTACTTTTGCTGCATATATTCCGCTGTGTCCAGCCCTGAAAGAGATACCACAATGTTCATATCGGCGCTTGGGCAGCGCTCTATCTGAGCGATGGAAAGTCCCATTGCAAAATCTGCCACCAGCTCATAGCCGCTGTCGGTGATGAACTTTGTTACAGCATGATAATTCATCTCGCCGCCTACGTCAAGGGGAATCATGCCAAGAACGTTAACCTTTTTCACGCCCTTGCTTCTTTCCCCCTCAAAGGGCTTTGCGAAACGCTTTATCAGCTTGATGAACACCTCGGAAGCGCCCTTGTGATAATACCTTTCTCCCGTGGAGTTTATTCCGAAGGAGGGTATTCCGCTGGCAGCCTCCGCCTCGGCAGCCATTCCCTCAAGGTCGGTGCCTATTATCATGGGAACGGGACTTCCAAGGAATGCGATAAGCGTGGGATCAAGGCTCTCGGCAGCATTGAGCGCCATCTGAATGAACTTGTCGTCATTTCCCAGAACGGCGTCCATGCGGCGCAGTCCCGAGCAATATACTGCCGAGCGGGAATTGAGCCAGCGTGGTTCATCATAGCCAGTGTAATTTCCCGTGCAGCCTGATGCGTCGTGCATAACAACTATGCCGCCAAGGTCAAAGAAAGCAGATGCCGCTCCCGAATAATCAGGCGCCAGAGGAGGCAGTGTGATCGAAAGTCTGCTCATATTATCAGCCCCGCTTTCTCTATCATCTCGCTTACGTCAGCCTTTTCATTGAAGGCAGCTATAAGCATATCCATAAGGCGGCAAACGCCGTCATAGCCGTACATATAATCGTCCTCCATAAGGTTTGCCACCTTGTCGGAGGCTGTGATGTAGCCGCAGTCAAAGCCGATGCAGAGGAAATCCTTGTCCGTAAGCCCGAACTTCACCGAATCGTGGTGGAGCGGGTTCACAAGCAGCAGGTCGGGCACAAGCTCCATAAGCTTTTCATAGTTTTCCTGCTCAAAAGCGGGAATACCGTCCGATGCCACCATTGCGACCCTGAAGCCGTTTTCAGCCAGCATAAGCGCCAGCGAAAAGGGTCTAAGCACCGCCTGATAATCCACTGCTATGGGGTAATCCCCTATAACAGCCTTTGCTTCGGCTATCTTCTGCCTTGCCTTGTCACGGTAGGGCGCTGTAAGAGGAAGAAGCTCTTCGCCCAAAGCTTCGGAAAGGCGTGTGTAAAATGCGTCGATATCCTGCTCCCTGTAGGTAACATAGCCCTCAACAGTCGGGATACCCAGATTTTTCTCCATATCCTTTGAAGCCATTTTCGCCGCAGGCCCCGCAAGTATATCCAGCTTTGAGGAAGACATTTCCCTGAAATCCTCAAACCTGTCATACTCGGATATGTGGAGCAGCCGATAGCCCTTCTGCGCCAGAATATCACGCAGGTCGCCGTTTTTGGCAACGGTGTTTATGCCGATAAGGTTCACGGTATTTTTCTGCTCCGTGCTCTTTTCAAGCAGGCTGTACATATTCATCTGGAGAGTAACTCCCGGAGGGAGCTTGCTGTCCAGCGAAATAGGATTCATCTTGCAGTGCCTGAACTGCACATCGGGGTACTTCTCCGAAAGCTCCGCAAGGATAGGCTCATGGTCAGTGCCGAGCAGATCGTCCAGACAAGCTGTGAAGATGAAAAGCACCTTGGGTATCTTGTCAAGGCCCTCAAAAAGGTCATCAACGCCGTTTATTATCATCTGCTCATAGTCGCCCGAAATGATATCCGCCTCGTCGATGAAAAGGTACGAGACCTGCTCCTTTATGCCGTTCATCTCGCCGCCCAGCGCCGTATGACGGCCGCAGGCAAAGGGACACACAAAAAGGTGATGGCTCTCGGGAACAAGCGCCGCAATTCTTACAACGCCCCAGCCGCCGTGGGAGGGGGAAACATAATGCAGTGTCTGCTCAAAGCAGCCGCACTGTGACATCAGGCTTCATCTCCTTCCGTAATGCTCAGCATATTGTCCGCCAGTCTGCGGTAGCAGTCTGCCATCTCACTGTCGGAGAAGGCTTCTATGACCGTCTTTCCCTGATTTTCAGCTTCCTGAACTACAGGACATCGGGGAACTACCGAAACGATGTCTCCGCCTATCTCCTTGAGAGCGGTGCGGACTATCTCTTCTTCATTTTCAAGATTTCTGGAATTAAGGATAACTCCCGAATACTGAGCATAGCCTCTTTTGCCGAAATTCTTAACTGCGCTTGCAATGTTTGATGCCGCATAAAGGGACATCATCTCGCCAGAGGTAACAATAAAAACGTTGCGTGCATATCCGCCTCTGATAGGCATTGCAAAGCCGCCGCATACAACATCGCCCAGAACGTCGTAGAGGACTATATCGGGCTTGCATATCTCGTAAGCGCCCAGCTCTTCAAGCTTCTCGAAAGCGGTGATTATTCCTCTGCCTGCGCAGCCGATACCTGGGGTGGGGCCTCCTGCCTCAACGCACCAGATGCCGTTGTAGCCTCTGAAAAGCACATCATCGGCAGTGATCTTTTCCTTTTCTCTGATAGCGTCAAGAACGGATTTGATCTTCTTTCCGCCCGTAAGGTTCTTTGTCGAGTCGGACTTGGGGTCACAGCCTATCTGTAGCACGCTCAGTCCCTTTTCGGAAAATGCAGCGGCAATGTTCGATGTGGTTGTTGACTTGCCTATTCCGCCCTTTCCGTATATAGCGATCTTTCTCATGTTTACTCCTTTTCGTCTTGATTAGCTTTCGCTAACTGATTTTTTAAATTATATCATTGGCTTTTCTGTCTTGTCAATGTTAATTAGCAAAGACTAACTAAAATCTGCGTTTTTAATAATAACTTTTTCCGCCCGATAAAATAAATCGGTGCATTTTTACATATGAAAATGTGCATATATGCTCATATGGCTCTGATATTTTGACATTCGTGTAATTTGTTAAAAAATCGCAGGCAAATGGACAATTATATGAAATGTCCCGAAAATTTTCATAAAATCTATTGATTTTTACTGTCAGCTATTGTAAAATAAATACAAAGTATTGCTATTGAAAGGGAGCGTATAAAAATGGGAGCGCTTAAAGCTGCTGCAATTTTTACAGATCATATGGTCGTTCAGATGGGCAAGCCCATCATACTCTGGGGGCATGACTACAGCGGTAGAAAAATAACCGCCACCTTCTGCGGATATACCGCCGATACCCTTTGTATCGACAACTGCTGGAAGATAACCCTTCCCCCTGTGAACACCTACGGGGGACCTTATGAAATGACTCTTACCGACGGCGATGAGACTATCGTATTTTCCGACATAATGGTGGGCGAGGTCTGGATAGCAGGCGGTCAATCCAACATGGAGCTGGAGCTTCAGAACGAAAAGCACGGCGCCGAGGAGCTGGAAAAGGTCGCTGATTCCAACGTCCGCTTCTATTACACCAAGAAAAATCCTTACATAGATGAGTTCTTCTACATCGACGAGAGAAACGGCGGCTGGGCTCTCCCCACACCCGAATCCGCAAGATGCTGGTCAGCTGTGGGCTATTACTTCGGCAAAAAGCTTGCTGCCGATCTGGGCGTTACCGTGGGAATCATCGGCTGCAACTGGGGCGGCACATCTGCTTCAAACTGGATTGACAAGAAAAATCTTGTCCGTGATATCGACACCAAGACCTATGTTGACGAGTACGACAAGGCAATGGAGGGCAAGACCTTTGAGGATTACCTGAAAGATCTCCGTGAATACCATGAGTGGGAGGCTGAGTGGCAGCCCAAGATAAACGAGTTCTATGAGAAAAATCCCGAGGGCAGCTGGGACGAAGCACAGGAATATGCGGGAAGCAAATCCCGCTGGCCCGAGCCTCTTGGCCCCAAGTCCCCGTTCAGAGCAGGCGGACTTTACGAGACCATGCTCAAGCGCATCGCTCCCTACGGTGCAAAGGGCTTTATCTATTATCAGGGCGAGTCGGACGACCACAAGCCCCAGATGTATGAAAAGCTTCTGAAAATGCTTATCGCCCAGTGGAGATACGACTGGAACGACCCCGAAATGCCATTTATGATAGTCCAGCTCCCCATGTTCATCAACCGTGACGACATTGACCGCAAGAACTGGTGCCTTATCAGAGAAGCTCAGATGAACACTCACCTGACCACCTCAAACACAGGCATTGCGGTAATTCTGGACTGTGGCGAATACGGCAATATCCACCCTGTTGACAAGATACCCGTAGGCGAGCGTCTGGAGCTGCAGGCAATGTACCACACCTACGGCAAGATCGCCGAGGACGAGGCTTACGGCCCCACATATTACCGCTCATTCCCCGAGGAGGACTGCTTCATCATCGAGTTCAAGCACGCAAAGAGCGGCTTTGACCTTAGAAATGAGGACACCCCAAGCGGCTTTGAGCTTGCAGGCGATGACAAGGAATACCACCCCGCAGCGGCTCAGATACTCAGCGGCGGAAAGATACGTCTTACCTGCCCCAACGTTAAGGAGCCAAAGTTTGCACGTTTCAGATGGGTAAACTATGGTGATGTTACCCTCTTCGGAAAGAACGGCCTCCCCGCCGCACCTTTCAGGACAAGCCCCGAGGCATGATATGATACAACGACACCCTTTGATGTTTTCATCAAAGGGTGTTTTCTATAATTTTTCAACCATAGAGGCTAATAGAGAAATTTAATGCGCATTCGTATAAATTTGCTCGGCCATTAACCATAGAAACGCATATAAAAGAACGGAGCGAAGGCGGGCTTGTCGCCCGGCAAGGGAGCTGGCTTATTTCAGCCGAGGATTTGTCTATAGGTTGATTGAGGATTAGTATTATTTGCACAAACCTTTTATTATGTGCTTCTGACGCAAAAAATCCCTTTGATGCTTTTATCAAAGGGATTTTTATATAGCTTAATTACAATTACTGTTCCTGATCATACTCCGCCGAGCATTACCATAAGCGGCAGAGTTATCGCCGAAAGCAATGTTGTCACTGCAAATATCACCGCCGATATCTCGGGGCATTTCTTATATCTCAGCGCAAACATCGTTCCCGTTGCCGCTGCAGGACAGCCTGCCGCTACCAGCACCACCATGAACACCGTATCGGGGATAAAATCAAACCACCTGAACATCAGCCAGAAAAGCACGGGGCACAATATAAGTCTGAGAAATGTTGCACGGTAAACTCCGATATTTTTCAGATGTGTGCCGATGACTGTTCCGCTGATGGTAACGCCTGCACATATCATTGCAAGAGGAGTGTTCATTCCGCTGACGTAGCTTGCTGCGGATGACACCAGCTCGGGAAGTCTGAAGCCTGTAAGAAATGCAATAAGTCCCAGAAATGTTGCGATTATGGCAGGTGATGTAAGCACCTTTTTAACGGAAGTCTGCGCTTCCTTGCCGCCGAAGAACACCACGCCGTGTGTCCAGACCATTATGTTGAACACTGTAACGTAGCCTGTGAGGAAGAACACGCCCTCCTCGCCGAAAAGACCGTTTATAAGCGGTATTCCCATAAATGCGCAGTTGGAATATATGGCGGCGAACTGCTCCACAATACCCTCGTTGGTCTTGTTCTTGCGGTACAGGAATTTCAGCAGGAATATCATCACACCGTATGAGATAAATCCCAGCACCAGTGACATTCCCAGCCCGATAAGCAGCTCATTATTGAAGCTTTGCTGATATGACATAAATATCAGCACGGGGTTTACTACTTCAAGCACAAAGCCCGAAAGCTTTGAATTGGTCTCCTTGTCGATGAGATTTATCTTTCCGCATAAAAAGCCCAGCGCAACAAGGATAAACATAATAAGTATCTGCTTTACGCAGATGATAGACAATGACATTTTAATCTCTACCCTTTTCTCTTTTTTCTTTCCTTATGACCCCTTGATATGTAGATCAGCTGTTGTCCTTTTTAATAGCCGTTATAACGCTTATTACAGCTCCCACCATTATTACGGTGGAAACTATTCCGATGCCTATGCCGTGAGTGCTTACCTCCAGTATTGGCTGCGCTCCGCCTATTCCCTCGGCAGTGGCTGTGCACAGGCCGTAAAAGAACAGGAACGATGCCGCAGAGCGCATATCTCCGCAGCGGACGATAAGCAGTCCTGCGATTATGCCGATAAGGAAAAAGTCGATGGCAATGATAGCTTCCTCCGATGATATGCCGTCAAAATATGATGACAGACCGGCTGTCTGCGACACTGCAAAGATCAAGAACAGCAGCGCTGAAAGGAGCACCGCCGTAATGCTGCCGAAATCCTTCTGCAAGATGTGAAAAAAATAGCCATAGACCGCAATACCCGCAAAGAGCCAGAACTTGACTATCTGCAAAAATATCTCGGTCAGGTCAAAGCCCGATGTTATGCCTGTGATATGCGTCTCCCCCAGCACGAAAAGCACAAAGAAGGACAGTCCATATATGACGATCGCATAAACCGCTCCGGGGACGATATTTTCAAGCACATATCCCTTTGAGAAGAAAGAGCGCTTTCCGCCCTCCACCGCTGCAAGGAATATGAACGTGAATATGACCGCCATAACAGACGGCAGCAGCTTATCCGCAGGTGAACCGAGGAAGCGTGATGCTATGTATGCTCCTGCGCACAGCACAATAAACACTGCAAGCTTTAATATTGAACCAAGCACAAATTTTCCGTATTTTGTATCAGCCATATGTAATACCTCCCATGTCACAAAGAAAGCATTTCGGGGCGGCACTTTTCATAAACTGCGTAATATTTGAATCCGCAGTCTCTGAGCATTGCTCCGCATCTGTCAAAACAGCAGCCGAGTGTTTCGGGCGAGTGAGCGTCCGAGCCGAGAGTTATAAGCTCTCCCCCAAGCTCACGATAACGCACGAACACGTCACGGCAGGGGTTAGGCTCGGTAAGCCCCCGTGAAAGTCCCCCCGTGTTGCATTCAAGTGCTTTGCCGTCCGAGATTATCTGCCTGAGAATTTCGTCGATGTAGTCGCCGTACTCCGAATAAGAGTAGGTCAGCCCGTGGGGAGCGCCGTAGCGCACGATATAATCCAAATGCCCCAGTGAATCATAGCACTTTACCTTTCTTATCCGCCTGAGCAGGGTCTCGAAATACAGCCTGTAGGAATTTTTGCCGTGCTTCTCGAAATACTCCGGATAATATGGGTCAAGCCCGTCTATGAAATGAACGGAGCCTATGACAAAATCAAAGGGATATTCCTCCGTCAGCTTGTAAAGATAATCCGCAATATGGCTTTGCAGCCCAAGCTCAATGCCTGTGCGGATATCCAGCCTGCCCGAATATTTCTTTTTAAGCTCCGACATCGCAGCCATATACCGTGGTATATCCAGCTCAAAATCAATATCGGACACAACGTCATGGTCGTGATGATCGGTAAAGCATATCGGCTCCATTCCCAGAGCTATAGCCTTTTCCGCCTGCTCCTCGGGGGGAGTTTCACTGTCCCCTGAAAAGCTTGTGTGCAGGTGCTGGTCAGCGTACATATATTACCGCCTTTCTGTCAATCCTCCGCCTTGTCATCGGCAGCCTCAGTCTCAGCAGCCTGTGTTACCGATGTTGAGCGGTATGCCTCCACTGCGGGTATCTCGTCCGCAGTAAGAGTGCCATAGGGATAGTTGTAAAGATTTTCGATGCCCTCGATAAGCGAGCCTGTGTTTGCCGCAAAGGCATTGTTGATGAAGATAACATCTGTAATGCCCTGCTGCTTCATATACTCCACAGCGTTCATTCCGAAATATCGGATATCAATGACATATATCTCGTCAAAGCTGTCAACAAGATAAGGCACAAAAGCATTTCCGTAGGATTCCTTGAAAACGCAGACCTTTCTTCCCGTATCAAGCTCGGTAACGATCTTTGTGTGGATAGCGTCCGAACCTAAGAACACGCCGTATGCGTAGCCCGAGCCTACTCCGTCATAGAAAAGGGAGCCTTCGCCCTTGGGTGCAAGGGTGTCATAAGCATAGTAATAGGTCTTGTAATCGGACTTGGGCTTATAATAGGTGAACAGCTCGGGGCTGTTTTTAAGAATGGGATCGTTGGTGTAGCCGTAAAGGGAGCCAACGTATCCGTCTATCTCCTTGACCTCGTAATCCTTGTCGATGTCGGGAGGTGTCTGACCCATTGCCTTGCAGAGAGCCACATAAGCATAATATGCGCCCCTGTGTGACCAGTGGTGGTCAGTCCTCAGGTAGATATATTCATCTGTGTGAGCCGCCAGCTCGGAATATGCGTCAACGGGAATAACATCGGCGGTGTAGCTGTCGTAGATGTGCTCGATAGCCGCCTTTTCGGAAGAGCTGTACTTGCGGAACTTCTTTGGCAGATAGAACTCAACGGAGGTGGGCACAACGATGTTATAAACGTTAACGTCCTCGCCCATGGCTTCCTTGTACTTGCTGATGATATCCGCATAGCGTGTGCCCATGGCGGTGCTGCCGCCGAAAAGCATAACGCCCGCATTCTCGCCGTACATCTTTACGCTGTCAACTATGATGCCATTGTTGGAGAACTCGCCGATATTTTCTATCGGCTCTTCCTCTTCCTCAGTGATGGTCGTTACCTCCTCGGTAACTGCGGGAGCTGTGGTAACTTCAGGCTCGCTGCCCTCATCTGCGGGAGCTTCGGTAACAGCTTCCTCGGGGATTATCTGCACGGGAGTTGTTTCGGTAACTTCCACGGTGTTGCCCTCATCATCTGCCACCACGTTTACGCTGCCATAAAACTTGGGAGCGCTTATGCCCTTGAGACCGTTCAGCGATGAAGAAAGCTCCACCAGCTTTTCACGGTACGGCACCGTGTCGGAGAAATACTTGGTAAATCCGCTGGCAAAGCTGCCGTCAAAATAGCTTTCAGCCGTAAGCTCAGGCTTTTCGGCAAGCTTACGCTTTTCTATCTCGGAAAATTCGGGACGCTTTAAGAAAACAAGACAAAGTCCCACAAAAAATATCGCCGAGATAAAAAGAGTTATGGCTACACGCTCATAAACAGCACAACGCTTTTTATATATTTTATCAGCGTCACCGTTTGCCTTGGAGGCTTTCTTTTTCTTATCCATACCGCACCGCCTTACTTTTTCTTCTTTTTGCCGCCCGATCTCTGCGGCTTGCCCGCACTGTTCATTTTAAGTCTCAGGCGGTTGACCTCTGCCGTAATGTCGCCCATGCCAACATATCTGCCAAAGCCCATATCGGCTATCTCCTTTGCCCTGTCGTTCATATCAAGGGCAAGCATTGCACGCACAAGGCAGATATCCGCCATAAGGGTAGTTCTGGGGTCAGGCTCGCTGAGCAGCTTTATGAATACGGTGACCGCATTCTCATATCGCCTGCACACATACTCGTTTATGCCCACCGAGCGGCGCATTACAAGAGTATTTTCCGCCAGAGCTATGGAATTGTACTGCTCATATATCTCCCGCACCTTGCTGCCCTTGTTGAGCAAGAACAGGCACAGGATATAGTTATTCACAAAAACTGAATTCAGATGCTTTGCCAGATGGGGAATATAGGTATTTTCATACTCGGTCTGAGCGTCTTTCAGCCTGCCCATAAACATCAGTGCCTGAGCATAAAGCGCCTGACCCTCGGCTATCTCCGACTTTTTCTTTGCCGTCTCACGCTCGGTGGACAGCATTTCAAGGTAGGTATTGTTATAGCCATGCTCCGCCAGATACACTGCCGAATCGCTGTAATGACCCGACATTTTAAGAAATCCCTTTAAAGTGTCCTTTATGCCCATTACTTTTCAGCCTTTCTGCGGTATTTGAGCTTGAGCCACAGGCTTACGGCTGCGTCCAGCAGGAGAAGTACGCCGAGAACGCCGTGTATCGCCCTTGTGGCAGTGTCATACTCCGTGTATGTGGCTGCTATCAGGAGGAAAAAGCCCCCTGCAAAAATGCACATAAGTATTTTAAGATATTTTATGCAGAGCTGGGCATATTCTTTCAGCTCTTCCCCACCGCTTTTCAGGCTTTTAACTATGCTCACCGCATCAACTGCGGACACAAGGAAAAGCATTACCAGAATTGCCTCGTACATCCAGCCGAAGCCCAGCACATCTATTTTTTCCGCAAAGAACATTTTTATGACCACCCTTACGATTTTTTACTCCGCAGCGCCTTCCGATGAAGCAGCTTCCTCGGCAGCATTTTCGTCAGAAGCCGTTTCGTCAGGAACAGCTGCCTCAGGCTGGGGAATAGTTACCTCCATTGCCTTTATGAGCTGAGTATCGGTGAGGACTGCCGCCTCGTCCGAAAGCTGAGTGATATCCATATCCTCAGGAATCGACACATCGAACTCGGGTTTAAGTCCCACGCCGTTGAAGTCGCCGCTGTTTGCAGTGGTGACAATAGCTGTGGAAAGCTTCACAACAGAGCCATCGGAGCAGGTATATACGGACTGGGAATATCCCTTGCCCGCAGTGTTCTTGCCGATAGTGTGAGCGCCGCAGTTGTCCGCAAGGGCGAATGCGAAAAGCTCCGCCGTGCCTGCGGTGTTCCTGTTTACGATAACGGACATGGGCATATTCAGCTTTTCAGCCTCGGTGCATACCACCACAGGCTCGGTGCTGCCGCTTATATACTGAGCGGTGACGATATCCCCTGCCCCGATTATATGGTCAAGGCAGCTTTGAAGCATGGACATGGTTCCGCCCTCATTGTTTCTCAGATCGAATATAAGTCCCTCTGCGCCTGCTGAGATAAGCTCGTCAAGCTTTGCTTTCAGCTGAGCCTCAGTCTTATCTGTAAAGGAAGCTATCCTGATATATCCCTGAGCGGGGGTCAGAAGTCTGCCTGTTACAGTGACCTTTTCGGTGCGCTGAGCGGTGACATCATAGGTGATGAAGTCGGTGGAACCGTCCTCCTCGGTGCGCTTGATGTACAGCTTCACACGGGTGCCCTCTTCGCAGGTAAAAAGAGATATTGCCTCGTCATATCCCCCTGCAAAGGCGATAACGTCCGTATTGTTCACGGCAGTGATGATATCCCCTGCCATAAGTCCCGCATCATCTGCAGAGCTTGCGGGGACGACTTCGGTTATCTTGATATATCCGCCGTTTTCCTTTTCGTAGTTGAATCCCAGTCCGACGGAAACTCCGCTTTCCTCATTCAGCTCCTGAGCATACTGCTCTGCTGTGAGATATTCTGCGTAGCTGTCGCCTATGCCGCTGATATATCCGCTTACCATGCCCTCTATCAGCTTGCTTTCGTCTATCTCGCTGATGTAATGGGTACGGCTGTAGGTATCTATCTCGGAAAGCTTGCTGTAGAACTCCTGCTTCTCGCTGACGCTCTTTATCTTCTGGTTGAATCTGTCCAGAGTGACGTTGCTTGTGATGATGAATGTCACAGCAGCAGTTATCGCCATAAGACCTACCGCTGCTCCAAGGGATACTTTAATACTCATTGTTAAAATTCCTTTATGATAATTTCCTGCGAAGAATAATAATGCCCCGAACCTGCGAAAAGAGCAGATCCGGAGCAGGTTTGTTTTATTGGATAACTTTAGTTTTGTCACTTAACGCTGCTATCAGTTCATGCTTACATAGTTGAGGGGATTTGTGTGCTGTCCGTTTACTCTGACCTCAAAGTGGCAGTGGTTTCCGTATGCGTAGCCTGTGCAGCCTATGTATCCTATGGTCTGACCCTGCTTTACTTCATCGCCTACGTTAACGCAGCAGCTGGACATATGTCCGTAAAGAGTGGCTATTTTGTCGCCGTGGTCGATAACAACGTGGATACCGTAGCCGTTGCCTGTATTTGAAGCGGTGATGACCGTTCCCGAAGCTGCCGCAACGATAGGCTCGCCAGCGCAGCCGGGCTTTGTGATGTCGATGCCCTTATGGAAATCGCTGGAGCCGCCCTCTTCATCAATGGTTCTGTTGCCATAGCCGTCTGTCATGTTAAGGACAGTAGGGCAGGGCCAGATAAAGCCCTGAGAAGTACCGGGAGCGTAGTCCTCGCTGCTGTCGTCATAAGAGCTTGAAACGGATTCGGTCTGGGCAGTATCGGTAGTCTCTTCGGGGACATACTCCTCGCCGTTGGCTTCTGCCTCAAGGCGCTTCTGCTCCTCTTCCTGACGTCTGCGTTCCTCTTCCTCCTGACGCTTGCGCTCTTCCTCTTCTCTGCGCTTTCTTTCTTCCTCTTCCTTGCGCTTACGCTCTTCTTCACGCTTGCGCTCCAGCTCCTCCTGCTGCTTGCGGATAAAGTCCTGGAGCTGTTCCTCGTAATCAGCCTGTTCAGCGTCCATCTCTGCGGTACGCTGCCTGTCAGCCTCAGCCTGAGCCTCATACCATGCCTTGGTCTCCTCATGGTTCTTGTAGGTCTCCTGGAGGTCTGCCAGAACACCCTCGGCCTCAGCCTTCTTGTTTTCGGCATCAAGCTTTGACTGCTCCAGCTCTGCCTTATCGGCATTGAGAGCGGATATCTTGTTGTTAAGCTCATCTATCATGTCATTATCGTGACGTGATACCCTCTGTACCAGCTCGGTACGTGCAAGGATATCATAGAAATCGGTAGAGCCTACCAGCATGGAAGCAATACTGTCATTGCCTGTCATATACATAACTCTCAGGCGCTGCTTGAACTGCTCGATGCCTGCATCTACTTCCTTCTGCTTGTCGGCGATCTTCACTTCAAGGTTGGCGATATCATTATCAAGAATGCTTATCTGCTCCTTGATGTTTGCTATCTCCTGCTCCTGTATCTTCATTTTCTCGTCGTATATTTCCAGATACTTTTCATGCTCATTGGCATTTGCCTCGTACTCCTTGAGGGAAGCCTCTACCTGCTTGCGCTCCTCCGCAAGAGCTTCCTGCTTTCTCTGAAGCTCGGCAATATCGCTTTCGTAATCGGCTGTAGCTGTAAAGCCCGCTATTGCGGAAAACGACATTACGCCCGCAGTTACAAATGCGCTGAACTTATTGAATATCAGCTTGAGTGTTTTTTTCTTCATTTTTACTGCATTTCCTTTCCTGACATCTGCCACGATAAGGTGATCTTTTTATCTTATACTGATTCCGGATCGTTCTGTAGTTGTTGATTTGAGATCAGTATTATACCTTAACGTATTTTCTTGTGCTGATGACTGTTCCCACAGCGCTTATGAGTGCGCCTGCGGCAATGTACGCAATCACTGCATACACCATAAACCTGTTAAGAGGAATAAAGCCTGTTGTACCCATTGCGGCAAAAAGTGTCGTTTCAGAGGAAAGCAGGTTTACAAGACTGTCGTAGCCCACCCATGTAAGGACGGAAGCCACAATGCCTGCAAGTGTTCCCACTGTAAGGCCCTCCACGAAGAAAGGTACCTTGATAAAGAGGTTCGTTGCACCAACGAAGCGCATAATGGATATCTCACGCTTGCGTATGTCAACGCTGGCTCTTGTTGTATTGGAGATAATAACGAAGCTTACTATGATAAGTGCTGCGATTATTATGATAGATACCACTGTGATTATAGCTTTAAGACCCGTAAGCACATTTACAAAGTCATAGGGAGCCTTTACCTTTTCGATATGCTCAAAGCTGTTTATCGCCATAAGAGTTGCGCTCATCTGGCTGATATCCTTTATCTTTATCCTGTAGGAATCGGGAAGAGGACTTGTTTCAATGTAGCTGAAGATCTCCTCCGCATTCGGAGTATCCTTTTTGATATCCTCGAACGCCTGTTCCTTGGAATAAAATGTCACGTCTGAAATATTGGGCGTACTTCTGAGCTTATCTCCCAGCTGCTGGATATAGTCATCGTCAGCATCGTCTGTAAGGAAGATAACGACCTCATTCTTGCCCTCGATATCGTTGATAAAGGAGTTGATGTTTGCGGAAAATATCACCGCAAAGCCCACCATCAGCAACGACACCGTCATTATACAAAAGGAGGCAAAGGACATTATCCTGTTGCTCCACATATTTTTAAGCCCCTGCTTGAACAGATAGGCTGCGCTGCTTACTCTCATACCCGAAGAACTGTCCTTTCATTACACATGGTCATCGTAGTCGATAACGCCGCCGCTGATCTTTACCACTCTGCCGCCGAAGTCCTTTACAAGCTCCAGCTGGTGAGTTACCATAAGCACAGTGGTGCCTCTCTCGTTTATCTCGTGAAGGATCCTGACGATCTCCTCGGAGGTACGGGGGTCAAGGTTTCCTGTAGGCTCGTCGGCGATAATGAGCTGGGGGTTGTTCACCAGTGCTCTTGCAATAGCAACACGCTGCTGCTCGCCGCCCGAAAGCTCGTTGGGAAAGCACTTAGCCTTTTTCTGGAGGCCCATCAGACCTATTACCTGAGGAACTCTCTTGCGGATATATCTTGTAGGAGCGTCAATGCTTCTGAGCACGAACGCAATATTGTCATAAACATTCATATTGCCGATAAGCTTGTAATCCTGAAACACGAAGCCGATGGTCTGCCTGAGCTTGGGGACTTCTCTCTGCTTCATTTTCATCAGGTCGAAACCGTTTACACGCACCACAGGCACCAGATCTGCACGCTCGTCAGCCTTTACGTCTCTGATAAGCAGCTTGATAAGGGTACTTTTTCCTGCGCCGTTTTTTCCCACAAAGAAAACAAACTCGCCGTCATTTATTTTAAGGGACACGTCTTTAAGAGCCGAAACTCCGTTATCATATGTCACCGATACGTTCTTAAGTTCAACCAATGTACTTTTCACCGCCTAAATAATACAGACATCAAAAGGGCAGTAGTGTTCCCACTGCCCCTTATGCGGATTATCCGCTTTTATCTCTTTTTCCCTCAGCAGCTTATATTTATCTTTTTGCCGCTTTGTTCGCCGCACCCTTATCAGAACTTTGTGGGGTTGGCAGAAAGGTATTTCTTTACCATAAGAGCTATCTTGAAGATGATAGCGTGGTCAAATTCACGAAGATCCAGACCTGTGAGCTTCTTGATCTTTTCGAGACGGTAAACCAGAGTGTTCCTGTGAACGAACAGCTTACGTGAGGTCTCGGAAACGTTCAGGTTGTTCTCAAAGAACTTCTGAATGGTGAAGAGTGTTTCGTGGTCGAGAGACTCGATAGAGCCCTTCTTGAACACTTCCTGTAAAAATGTCTCACAGAGGGTGGTAGGAAGGTGATAGATAAGTCTTGCGATACCAAGGTTATCATAGGAAACGATGACCTTATCGGTATCGAACACCTTGCCGACTTCAAGAGCTATCTGAGCTTCCTTAAAGGAACGTGCCAGATCCTTGATGCCAACAACAGCAGTACCGATGCCCACATTTACTCTTGTATAGAACTCGCCAGAAAGTGTATCGGAGATGGAGCGTGCCAGCTTTTCCAGATCCTTGGACTCAACATTGTTCTTTATTTCCTTGACAAGCACGATATCGCTCTCGGTAATGTTGAAAACGAAATCCTTGGTCTTGTCGGGGAACAGGTTCTGGATAACATCGTAAGCGGAAACGTCGTTTGCGGAGATGATCCTGATAAGGAAAACAACTCTGCTCACGTCGGAATTGAAGTGAAGCTCTCTTGCCTTGACAACGATATCTCCGGGAAGCACGTTATCGAGGACAACATTCTTTATAAAATTGTTCCTGTCATACTTTTCATCGTAATACTGCTTGATGCTTGAAAGGGTGATAGCCATGATATTTGCGTACTTTGCCGCATTATCATCGGTGCCCTCAACAAAAACAGCATAATCGGGCTTTATATGGGAGCCGAAAGGCTTGTAGGTGTAACCGTCCCTTACAAATATATCATGGGAATCGCTGAGGTCAAGAGAAACGAACTCGTTTGTTGTGCCGATCTTTGTAAGCTCGCTGCAGGCGATAATGGTAGCTGTGGAATCAACAACGCCGATAACACAGTCCATAGTATCTCTCATCTGATGTATTAAACCCTGAAAAAGTCTGTTTGACATTAGTTTGGTCATCCTTTCACATGAAATCCTGATCCTATAATACGCCGAATAAACGCCTGCAAACCCATGTTTCGCCATGAGCCATACGCAGGATCCGATACGAAGATCTATTCGGCAGACATTACGCAGGCTTGGAAGACAGCTCCTGCCGCTGAAACAATCTTATATAGTTTAATTTTATCATACTGCGCGGCTTTTTGTGTTAATTTTTTATGAACTTTGGTGAAAATCACAAAAAAAATGTAGTTTGTCATATTCACTGTAAAATATTGCACAAAAGAATAAAACGGGCAGAAAAACAAAAGGAGTATGTTCAGCGAACACACTCCTAAAATTACAAAAGCATCGATTATCTGGATTCCTCAGCAAAACCGCTGTCAACGAGCTCGGTAAGTGCTGTTACAGCTTCCTGCTCGTCAGCGCCGTCAGCAATAATTCTGATCTGTGTACCGCCGACAATACCAAGTGAGAGGATACCGAGAAGGCTCTTTGCATTTACTCTTCTCTCTTCCTTTTCGATCCAGATAGAGGACTTGAATTCGTTTGCTTTCTGGATAAAAAATGTAGCGGGGCGTGCATGCAAACCAACCTGATTCTGAACCATTACATCTTTAACAAACATAATACTCTCTCCTATTCGTAAGTAGCTTTATCAATACAGTTTTGAGATTTAGCTAATAATTAAATTATACAATGCAATCGGAGCTTAGTCAACACAAATTTATGATTAAATGTTCTCATAGGTGTAAATTCTGCTTTTTGAATTACATAGCCTATTTTTTAGGTTTCCAATTTGTTACTTTTCACTAATTTTATGAGTGATGTACAATTTTCAACAGTGTTTTATATGCAAATCAACAGAAATTTGTTCACTGAATTTCCTGCGTATTATAACAGTATATTTATATATTAACTTTTTAAGAACATCTTCACATTATTTTCCAAGCTTTTCCAGCATATCGGGACGCCTTTCGGCAGTTATTTTAAGCGCCTGCTCATGCCTCCACGCCGCAATATTCTTGTGGTGACCCGTAAGCAGAACGGGGGGAACTTCCATTCCCTCCCACACCTCGGGACGGGTGTAGTGGGGATATTCAAGCAGACCGTCAAAATGGCTCTCCTCGGTAAAGCACTCGTCGGAAGCAAGCACTCCGGGGCACATTCTGGCAATAGCGTCGCACATTACCATGGCAGGCAGCTCGCCGCCTGTGAGCACATAGTCGCCTATGGATATCTCCTCATCGACTATCTTGTCGAGCAGCCGCTGGTCCACACCCTCATAATGCCCGCAGATAACGAAAATATTCTCCCGCTTTGAAAGCTCCACTGCTTTCTGCTGGGTAAAAACGCTTCCCTTTGGGGACATATATATAACATGCGGTCTCTCGGTAAAGCCCTCGGTAACTATATTGAAGCACCTGTAGATAGGCTCCGCCTGCATTACCATGCCCATTCCGCCGCCGTAGGGTGAATCATCTACACGGTTGTGCTTATCAAGGGTATAGTCACGTATCTGGTGGCAGTGCAGCTCTATCTTACCCGCCTTGCGTGCCCTGCCGATAATGCTCTCCCCCAGCACAGCCTCGCACATATCAGGGAAAAGCGTGGCAATATCAATTCGCAAAAGATCATTTCCTTTCAACTTTGGGTTCCCATACGCCCTTGCTTACGATGCCGAAGCTGTCAGCAAGCTTTTCAAGCTGTGATATCTCATCATCGGCAAGCTTCAGCACTGCGCCTCCGGCAAGCTCCTCGGCATACTTTGGCTTTGTAAGTCCGACAATAGGCACTGTGCCCTTGGACACCGCCCATGCAACGGATATCTGCGCAGGAGCAACGCCGTATTTTTTGCCAAGCTCCCTCAGCAGGTCAATAAGCGGACGGAGCTTTTTCAGCTTTCCGTTATATTCGATGCCACGCAATGACATGACAGGGAATTTGTGCTCATCGTCATATTTGCCGCCCAGAGCCCCCTGCTCCAGCACCATATAGGAAAAGTACGTCTTGTTATTTTCATGGCACCATTCTATTATACGCTGCTGCTCCGCATCGTTGCGTATCAGACTGAAATGGTTCTGCACGGCAGCCAGCTCAAAGCCCTCCTCACGGAGCACCCTGTCGGCAAGCTTTATCTGCTCCGGCTCATGATTTGAAACGCCTGCCGCCCTTATTTTTCCCTCACGCATGAGCTGCGCAAATTCACGCATATTCTGCTCGGTATTGTTTGGCAGATGGAGCCAGTAAATATCTGCGCAGTCGATGCCCATACGGGATAAACTGCCCTCCAGTGCTTCTCTAACTGAACCGTCGGTATATTTCTTTTTGGGCATATGCTTTGTGGATATCATTATGTTTCTGCCCTCAGCCCTTGCCTCGGCAACGCATCGGGACAGTATTTTTTCCGATTCTCCCATGCCATAGACCTCGGCAGTATCCCAGAGGGTAAAGCCCAGATCACACGCAGTCCTGAAAGTCTGTCTCAAGGTCTCGCTGTCATTTTTCTGTCCGAAAATCATTTTTGAGCCCAGCATTCCTCTGCCCCAAGCCCATGTGCCCACGGCACAAGCGGGAAAATCAATCATATGACCTGTCCTTCTCCCTCAAAGGGATATCCGATCAGTCGAAAAGCCCCTCAATGGGACGGATAAGCATTTTTCCGCCCTCGATATCGGTCTTTACGACTACATCGGGAATTGCAGGGATAAGATATTCCTTGTCCCCGTTCTTTATCTGGTAAACGTCGTTTGCGCCTGTGGCGGTGACGTTTGTAAGAGTGCCATAGACCTCTCCGCTGTCAGCGTCGGACACTTCCAGTCCGATAAGATCCTGAACGAAATATGTGCCCTCTTCAAGCTCCACATCGTTCCTGTCCATGTAAAGCACTCTTCCTCTGAGAGTTTGCGCCTGTTCGGGAGTATCTATACCCTCGATCTTCATAAGCACGATATTTTTATGTGGACGTGAACGGACAATTTCAACGGGAGTTTTCTCCTTGCCGAAATACAAGGTATCAAACTCGCAGAGAAATTCGGGACTGTCGCACCACGGCTCCACTCTCACTTCGCCTTTAAGTCCCTGAACGGCAACTATTTTGCCTATTTCAAGATATCTTTTCAACCTTTACATCCTTTCATAAAAAAATCGGCAGAACTATATTAGTTATGCCGATAATGAACACATTTCCATAAAGCAAATGTCAGTCTATCTCAACCATGATCTTTTCGTTGATCCTGCCTGCGCCTGCACGCATTACAGTTCTGATCGCCTTGGCGATCTTTCCCTGCTTACCGATCACTCTGCCCATATCATCGGGAGCAACATGGAGATGATAAACAACTACGCCTTCGTCATTGGGCTCGTCACGGTCAACCTTAACGGCGGACTTATCCTCGACCAGACCTGACGCAATAGCAATAAGAAGCTTTTCCATCAGCAAGCTCATCCTTTCTCATGTCTGACTTATCAGACAATATTTGCTCGTATAAACAAAACATTATATATCAAATAGAATAATTTTCATTTTAACATCAGTATATTCGGACACCTCTCGCCGAGGTGTCACGATTATCTGACTTTAAGAGCGCAATTACTTGGTGATACCGTTCTTCTCAAAAAGCTTCTTAACGGTCTCGGTAGGCTGTGCGCCGTTTGCCATCCACTGCTTAGCCTTTTCAGCATCAACCTTTACGGTGCTGGGCTCGGTTGTGGAATCATAGTAACCGATCTCTTCGATGAATCTGCCGTCTCTGGGATATCTGGAGTCAGCAACAACGATTCTGTAGAAAGGGTTCTTGGTAGCGCCCATTCTTCTGAGTCTGATTTTAACTGCCATTTCTTTCACCTCTAGAAAAATTTAAAAAGTTTTTATATCAAAGTGTTAAAAACACATTGAAAGCTTAGCGGAACATTCCGGGCATTCTCAGTCTGTTCTTCTTGCCCTTGCCGTTTTTGCCCATAACGCCCAGCTGCTTCATCATCTTCTGCATTTCCTCAAACTGCCTGAGAAGCCTGTTCACATCGGCAACGGTATTTCCGCTTCCTGCTGCGATACGCTTCTTGCGGTTGGGGTTGATGATGGAAGGCTTTGCCCTCTCCGCAGGGGTCATGGAGGTTATCATAGCCTCTATTCTGAGGAGCTGCCTGTCGTCGATATCCACATCTTTGAGCTTGTCGCCCACACCGGGGAGCATTCCCACGATCTGCTTGATGGGGCCCATCTTCTTGATCTGCTTCATCTGCTCGAGGAGGTCGTTCATATCGAAGCCCTTTTCCTCTTTCAGCTTGTTGGCAAGTCTCTGAGCCTCGTCCTCATCAATGGTGCTCTGAGCTCTTTCTATAAGTGTGAGCATATCGCCCATTCCCAGGATACGCGAAGCCATTCTCTGGGGGTGGAACTGCTCGAAATCGTCAAGCTTTTCGCCTGTACCCACAAACTTGATAGGCTTACCCGTTACAGCCAGTACGGAAAGCGCCGCACCGCCTCTGGTATCCGAATCAAGCTTTGACATAAGCACGCCTGTGATGCCCAGCGCGTCATCAAACGCCTTTGCAACATTTACAGCGTCCTGACCTGTCATCGCATCGACTACCAGCATTATCTCGTGAGGATTTGTCTCCTCCTTGATGCTTTTCAGCTCATCCATGAGCTGCTCGTCTATATGGAGACGGCCTGCGGTATCGAGGATAACCACCTCGTTGCCGTGGTCAGCTGCGTGCTTTACAGCTTCCTTTGCGATGGTCACAGGATTTATCTGACCCATCTCAAAGACCTTTACTCCAGCCTTTTCTCCCACAACCTGCAGCTGATTGATAGCTGCGGGACGGTAAACGTCGCAGGCTGCAAGCAATGGACGCTTGCCCTGATCCTTGAAATACTTGGCAAGCTTTGCGGCATGAGTTGTTTTACCCGAGCCCTGGAGACCTACCATCATAATGATGCAGGGAGGCTTGCTGGGGTAATTTATGCGGGCATTTTCGTTGCCCATGAGAGCGATAAGCTCTTCGTTAACTATTTTTATTACCTGCTGTGCAGGTGTGAGACTTGCAAGAACATCAGTTCCCACAGCTCTTTCGGTAACCTTACCAATAAAGTCCTTAACGACCTTGTAGCTTACGTCAGCCTCAAGCAGAGCCATTTTGACCTCACGCATAGCTTCCTTAACGTCAGCCTCGGTGAGAACGCCCCTGCCCTTCAGGCGTTTGAATACTGCGTTTAATTTTTCAGAAAGTCCCTCGAACGCCACGGCAAACCCTCCTGTTGCAAGTTATAGAATGTTTTTTATCTTATCTGCGGTGTTTTTCAGCTCGGGAACGCCGTATTCATCGGCTTTACTTTCAAGCTCCTCCGCAATTTTCATAAGCTTTTCCGATTTTTCAGCAAGACCCAGAGCCTCTTCCAGCTCGAACAAGGTCTGCTCTCCACGCTTTATGCCGTCCCTTACACCCTGCCTTGTGATGCTTTCGTGCTCGGCTATCTCCGCCAGAGATAGGTCCTCATTATAATAAAGATCAATGAGATCTCTCTGCTTATCGGTAAGCATGGCAGAATAATAATCCAGCAGCAATGCCACTTTAAGATTTTTTCCGCTGTTCAAAGCACACACCTCACTATAAGCTGTAAAGGCGCAAGCCTTTGTAAAGTTCACGACCTTTACATTATATCAGCCCCGCACTCTTTTGTCAAGGGGTCGGGGCTGATTATAAAAATAAATTTTTTGTGAACGCACGTCATATATAAGCGTCCGCAGTAGTGTAATAAATCTGTAGTCAAATTGACACGGAAATTTTTGTTGAAATATGCACCTGTGGCGTGTTATAATAGTAATATCGTAAAAATCATATCAACATAAGGAAATCAGAATATGAAAACCGTTTTCAAATACATCTGGCAGTATTTCAGGAAGCTGGATAAGCTGCTGTTCATCACTGTTGCGGCGCTGTCCGTTTTCAGCCTTGTGCTTCTTTATTCAATAGTAGTGAACGGAGCTGCCACCATCAGCGTAAGCTCATCGCTCTACAAGACTCAGGCAGCCGCAGTCATAGCCGGCTGGATCGCAGCCCTTATACTTTCCGCCGTGGACTACAACAAGATAATCAAGCTGTGGGTGATATATGCCCCGCTGGCAATAATACTGTCCATGCTGGTATTCACGGGCATGGGCATCGAGGTCTCGGGGAACAGGGCGTGGCTCGACCTCGGCTTTATGACCCTGCAGCCCTCGGAGCTGCTCAAAGTCGCCTTTATAACCACTTTTGCCCTGCACCTTTCCAAGGTGGGAGACAAAATAAACAGGTTCTCCAATGTTCTCCTGCTGTGCGCACATGTCTCCATACCCATTCTGCTGGTAATTTTGCAGGGAGACGACGGAACAGCCTGCGTTTTTGCCATGATATTCGTGATAATGATGTTTTCCGCAGGCATCTCATGGAAATATATCCTGCCCTGCATTGTGGCTCTGCCCTTTGCCCTGTGGTTCGTGTGGGTAAAGGTGATGCAGCCCTATCAGAAAATGCGCTTTCTTGTCCTTTTCGATGACGAGCTTGACCCTCAGGGCATTGGCTATCACCAGCGTGTGAGCAAGACCGCTCTCGGCTCGGGTCAGATATTCGGCAAGGGGCTTTTCGGCGGCGACTATCTTAAAGTGCCCGAGGCCGCCAACGACTTTATCTTCACCTACGTGGGTCAGTGCTTCGGATTTATAGGCTGTATCGCCGTTATTGCCGTGCTGACCTATGTGTGCCTTAAAATAATGGCAGACTCGAAAATTGCCAAGGACGATCTGGGCAAATACATCTGCGTGGGAATATACGCCATGTTCTCCACCCACTGCATTCTAAATCTGGGAATGGTTTTCGGACTTACACCGGTTATAGGCGTTCCCCTGCCCCTGCTGAGCCAGGGCGGAACCTCAGTCCTCACCATGTACATCGGCATAGGGCTGGTAATGAGCACCTATTCCCACTCGGAAAAGAAATACAGGGTATTCTACGACGGCGATTAGTAGTTGATGCCGTATCCGCCGTCAAGCAGTGCGATACCGTTGCTTTCGGGGTACAGATCTACGGTAAGGTCGTCATTGACGATGACCGCATACTCACGGAAGATAACTCCGTCGCTGCCGTTTTCGGAAATGACGATGTTGTCCTTGCCTGCGCTTACGCCCTGAAAATAAAGGGTGTCGGAGGTGGATTCATCTTCAAGGAATTTGACATTTCCGTATTTTACGGAACAGTCGAGGTAATCGCTGCCCACGGATATGGAAATGATATCCCCATCTGCTGTGCTGTCTGCGGGGATACCGATATAACCGCCGTCAGCCTTCTGAACTTCACCGTCAGCCTCTTCCGCAGCTTCGGGAGAGGCTTCTTCATTTTCAGCCTCCTCCGCCAATTCGGTTTCAGCGATGTCAGTGGTACCGGCGCTGTCAGCGATTTCGCCGGCATTTTCTTCCTCAGCAGGTGCTGAAACAGCGGCTGATGTTTCGGCAGCGTCGCTTGCGACAGTCTCCGCCTGAGTGATATCGGAAGCCTCGGCTGTCTGCTCCGTAACGCCCTGCCCGGAAACTGCCGTGTCATTTGTACCGCAGGCGGTAAATGCTCCGCAAGCGGTCAAAACAATTATAAGAGCTATTGCTCCAATAACAGTATATCTTTTCATATAGTACATTCCTTTCTGCCAAAGGCAACTGATCAGAAATCATTCTCTGATAATAAAACAACTCATAACAGGGAAATTTTTCATTTTTTTGCGCAGATTTTCAGCAATTACAGCAATTCATAAAAAAGTTACATTTTTCTATGGCATTTTGCCGAAATAGCTCTTTACAAATTGTACGTTATGTTATATAATTTACAGTATGTAGAGTATGCCTATAGACACATCTGTGTAAACTATAACGGTCGGAGGTGCTTTTGTGAATACGGATTTTCCCCGTATAATTACCCTTTTGCGCAAAGAGCGCAACATAAGTCAAAAGCAGGCTGCTACCGATCTGGGCGTTTCTCAGGCTCTGCTTTCACATTATGAAAAGGGTATAAGAGAGTGCGGACTTGATTTTCTGGTCAAGACTGCCGATTATTATAATGTATCCTGCGATTATCTTCTCGGAAGATGTGCCGAGCCTATGGGCAAGGCCGCAAAGGAAGCTCCCGCTGCTTCGGGAGAGGATAAGGACAAGCTCACCGAGGAGCAGAAAATGCTGCTGGATTCCCAGAAGCTCATATTCTCCATGGTGTCCGAAAAGGACGAAGGAAAACTGGAAAAGGCTGTCCGCAGCTATCTGAGCCTTGCGGTATATAGGATATTCCGTGTGATATTCTCCGCCAACCCCAAGAACGACCGCAGGTTCTTCACCCTCAGCTCACCTGCCGCAGACGGTTTCACCCTCTCCGCAATGGAGCTGAAAAAAGCCCGTGCCGAAGCCATTGCCGTAAGCGGCGAGATGCAAAGCACGCCCATCACCACAAACACCCTCACAGGAACATATCCCGAACACGCCTCATCGCTTTTCAATCAGGTAAAGCAGTGCGAGGACGAGATAAACGCCGTGCAGGATAAGGACGAATAAACCAAGCCTTTGTGCTCATGCAGCGCAAAGGCTTTTATTGTAAATATGCACAAATCACACACATTATATCAGGTCCATATATGTTGATTCATACAGCATATATGAACTTTTTGTAAATCTAAGGAAATCGGTGAAATTTTTTGCCCCTCTGAATCGTTTATATATCAGAAGCGCATGAAAAGCGCAGGAAGATCATTCTCAAAATTTCTGATAAAACGAACAGGAGGAAAGCTTATGTCACTTAACAACATACTGGCAGCAAAAAGCGGCATTACGAATATCGAAAGCCGCCCAAATGTTATCCTTACATACACGGGGGCAAACGCTTCCGAAACTGATGATATCGCAAAGCTCCTTATGAGAGAGGAGATCAACGTTTACACCACAGACTGCGGCGACAAAAAGCTCAGAGAGCTTTGCCCCAACGGCAGCTGGCACATGATGATAGTGCGTGACGGCGGACTTGCCGCTCCCTCTTTTGATATTATAGGCAATGTGAGAAAAATTTCCGATATCCCGCTGCTCACCGTTTCCGACAGCTGCGACGAGATATACAGGACAATGGCTCTCGCCAAGGGCGCAGATGCCTGCATGGACGCAGATGATTTCGGCAAGTACGAGTTCAAAGCCCGTGTTATATCCATGCTCAGAAGATACCTGGGCGAATCCGCCGAGAGCAGGAGCTTTCTTGCGGCAGGCGGCACAGACACCCTCGTAAACGGCGCAATATCCGTTGACCGCAGGAGACGTGAGGTGTTCTCGGGCGGAAATCCCGTCAAGCTCACAGCCATCGAGTACGGCATCGTCGAGTACCTTATGGAAAACTGCGGCGATGTATGCACAGTTGACGATATCTACCGCCGTGTATGGCGTGAAAATCCCTACTCAGTCCGCAAGACCGTAGTGGAGCACATCAGGCGCATACGCAGCAAGATAGAGCCTGACCCCCACAATCCCAGCTACATCAAGGTAGTTTTCGGCGTGGGCTACAAAATGGAGCGTGCAGCCGTTTAAAATACCGCTTATCCCATACATCTTTATATATCTTCAATCTTCTCCTTAACAAACAGAACGGGAACCTTTTGCTGAAAAGGTTCCCGTTTTGTTATTCTTCCGTAAAGCTCAGCTTCATGGACATATAAATTGACTTGTCCTCAATAAAGTCAAGCTGCTTGTATAAGGGATATCCGCACTTTGTGGCTCTCAGCTCGATGTAGGAAAGATCCCACGCCTTGCCGTCCTCTATTGCCATGCTCACAAGCTTTTTGCCTATGCCACGTCTCCTGTACTCGGGGAGAGTGTAAACGTTCATCAGCGTACCTGTCTTGCCTGTAATGAACAGCGGACTGGCGGGCTTGTTTATCAGCAGAAAGAACACGCAGCCTGCGGCTTTGCCGTCCTCCTCCGCAAGATATACCACGCAGTCACGGTTAAGATGCTCCTGAAAATAGCCCTTTGTCTTATCGGCAATGGTTTCAAAAACAGGCTCTTCAAGGTCGGTGTGGGTCTCGTGCATATATCCCAGTCTCATCTGAATAAGAGTAGGGATATCTGCGGGCTTTGCTTTTCTGTAGTTAATCATTTCATTACCCTCTTATTTTATCTTTCTTGCTTCCACATAATAGCGCTTATCCTCCGCATGACCCATGGAGAAGGTCTTTCTGGGCAGTGCGCCGTCCTTGATGACTGTGGGGAAAAGCTCGTCCTTGCCCATATCGGGGAGCAGCACGCCTGCGCAGCCCTTTTTGGAGGCAAGCTGCCTTACAATACCGGCGCCGTGGATATAATCTACCTTGCCGCCCTTTGCGGAAAGGTACTTGTCTATAAAGTTCTGCACACTGCCAACGGTAAGGTTAGAAGTGGGCTTGGTGATGTAATATTTCTTTTCGGTGCTTCCGCATACCCATACAAAGCTCTGAGAAGCCGTTCCGTTTTCGGAAAGGCCCAGTTCGTCAGTCATCTCGGCAAGCATATCATCGGTGTCAACACCCTCGATAATGCGGTGGATAGCCTCAAACTCCAGAGCGTCGCTGTGGAGATTTACTATCTCCGCCAGTGCATAGCGGGCAGGGTGGTTTGAAAAGTCCTTATCGGGATTTTCTCGCTTCAGCTCCTCGTAATATTCCTTGGCAGTGGCAAGGGAATGGTTTCCGTCGCCCATTGCATACAGCAGAACGGGAGTGCCCTTGCCGTACTTTTTCTCGAACTCCTCGCTGTTCCCCAGAGCAGCAAGAGCAGAATCTGTCTCGGCAACAGTTTCACCGTCCATAAGATAGCCCTTTATGCTGCCGCCGTTTTTCATAAGCGTAAAGTCATAAAGCTTTTTGAGGGAAGCTTTCTTTGCGCTCACCTTTTCAATGACGGTCTTTTGGGGGTCGTCAATAAGTATCATAATGTGGGGAAGCTCCAGAGGCGCACCTCTGCGGACTTTAAGACGGGGAGGGATCCTCTCCGCAACTGTAGCTTCGGTAGCTCTCACGGCAGAGCCGCTGCCCTTGCGGTAATCGTACTGCTCCAGATCGACAGCTCCTACGATACCGCAGCGAACCTTGCCTGTGCTGTCGGTGCGCTCAATGTATATCATTGCGTTCTTATACTCTTTGAAAATGCCGTCGGAGATGTATTTTTCCATATTCTTTCTGATATCGGATATCATCTGCTCCGAATCGGGGCTTTCAAGATATGCTTCGGGAAGAATAAGGTCAAGAGCGGAGGGAGCGCCCTCTGCAATGCGTGCAGCGTCCTTCCAGTATTCGGGTTGGGAGGTGAACTGGTCGCAGGCAACAACTGCCCACTTGGACATATCCGTATTTTCGGCAGGAAGCAAAATATCCGCCGTGCCGAATGCGGTGGATGCTTTAAAGTTATTATCCATAAAATTATCCTCACAAAATAAACATTTACTTTATTATACCATATCGGAAGGATTTTGCAAGGTCAAACGAAAATTTTTTCATATCACGTTTTCGCTGATATAGATATTCATTTGTTAAAACATATCGAATTTTGTAGATATAGCTATTGCAAAAGCGGATATTATGTTGTATAATATATTAGTATAGCTATTTATGCTCAAATGAAATTACTTGTCCTTACCGCACACGCAGGATAAGGACGGATTGGAGATAATTATGGCGCAGCAGCGTTTTGATAAAGACAGGAAAAAGAGCTTCGGCGGATACGGAAAGCCCAAGGGCGATTATAAGCGTCCCTACGGCGGTTCTCCCCGCAACGAGCGCAGCGACTATGACCGTGATGAAAGACCTGCGGATTTTGCTGACAGCGACGAGATAACAGGTCTCATCGTCGGCAGAAATCCCGTTATGGAAGCACTTAAATCAGGCAAGGCGCTCGATACTATTTATGTAAACGAAAATGCAGGAGGCAGCATCGGTGCCATTACCAGAATTGCCCGTGAGCGTGGCATCGTCATCAAGAACGTAAGCGATCAGAAGCTTACTCAGATGTGCGGCGGCGCTTCCCATCAGGGAATAATCGCTTCGGGTGCCTGTGCGGAATATGTTTCCGTAGAGGATATTCTGGCTATTTCAAAAAAGAAAGGCACTGCGCCTTTCATCATCATATGCGATGAGATAGAAGACCCCCACAATCTTGGCGCAATAATCCGTACAGCCGAGGCTGCAGGCGCTGACGGCATCATAATCCCCAAGCGCAGAAGCGCATCGCTGAATGCCACTGTTTTCAAGACCTCCGCAGGTGCGGCAAGCTGGCTCCCCGTTGCAAGGGTGGCAAATCTTGGTGCTGCCATTGACGAGCTGAAAAAGAACGGCATTTGGATATACGGCACAGATGCCGGCGGTGAAAACTACTCCGACACCTCCTTTACAGGACCTATCGGTCTGGTAATAGGCTCCGAGGGCTTCGGCATGGGCAGGCTTATCCGTGACAAATGCGATTTTCTTGTAAAGCTCCCCATGTACGGAAAGATCACATCCCTCAACGCTTCCGTTGCAGCAGGCATATTCATGTATGAGGCTGTAAGACAGAGAGCGGCTGTAAAGTGATAAGTCTTGAAATTGTATGCAAGGAGGAAATAGATATTGACTGAAAATAAATTTTCTCTTGAAGATATACTGAGCGAATATCCGTCAGACGGTGAATCTCCCGATGAAGCCGCTCTGGACGATATTCTGAGCAGCTATCCCGCCACAAAGAATTACGAGGATTCGGGTCTTGCGGAGATATTTGACAGCAGAAACCCCACTAACGATATCAGTCTCAGCGGCATAAATATCTCGCTGGAGCAGGATTATCCCTCTCCCGAGGAGATACGCAACAGCCGTCCCAAGTCGGTGCATGACATTCCCGAGGATCAGCTTACCGAAGAGGAACGCATCAAAAAGGACAAGCAGATAAAATATGAGATAATGAGCGGCGACTATGACCGCAAGTATATGCCCGATGAGCTGAAAACCGACGCAGAGCTGCGGGCAGAGCGTGAGGAAAAGGAAGCTGCCGAGAAAAAGACGAAGAAAACCAAGGTAAAGCCCGTCAAAAAGCGTTTTGATGTTGATATCACAGAGGGCATAAAGGGCCTGAGGGATATCTACGACGAGGAAGAGGATGATTTTGACAAGAAATACGGTTCTTCTCCTCTGCTGACGGACACCGACCTTATCCCCAAACGTGAAAAGCGTGAGATCCCCTTTGAGATCGAACAGCCCGAGGGCATGAGCCTTTCGGAAAAGATGGAGCGTCAGGACGAGTACGAGGAAAAATATGCCTCTGCCGAGCCAAAGCGTGAACACAATAAGGTCAAGCCCGAAAAGGTAACTCCCAAGAAGGCTGTCCGTGAGCGTGACCCATTCGACAAATATGCCGATGATAACGACCTTGACAGTATCCTGAGCCAGTACGAAAAGCCCGAGCGTCCCAAGACGCTGGCACGAAGCGATACATCGCATCTCAAGGGCTTTACCGACATCTTCAACAAGCTCCTTGCCAAGGAAGAGTCGGACGGCGAAGGCTCCGAGCTGCTGGAAGAGAGCAAGAAGATAAAGCATCAGAACAATCCCTCAGCTATTGAAAGAAAGAAGATATCCGATATCGACCTTGACCTTTCGGACAAGCTCATTCAGGACACAGCCCAGATAAGCCGCAGCAAGGCTGACACCGAGCTGGAAAAAATGAGCGCCCTTAAAGAGCGCAGAAGCAAGAAGATAAAGGATTTCGTCCTTGTGGGCGACGAAGAGGAAAACACCGAGGCTGAGGTAGCCGAGGAAAAGGAAAATGAAGAGATAGACGACTTCAAGAGCCTTGAAGATGCTCCCGATATTGAAAAGCATATCGCCGAGCAGAAAGGCCGTCTGGCAGGCAGACTGGTTGTGCTGTTCATCTGCTTCATAGCCTCTACCTATATGGCGATAGCAAACGACTTCAACCTCCCCGTACTTGAAACATTCACACTGATAAACAAGCGCAGCCAGCCCGACGTTTTCCTGTTCATCAACAGCGTTATCGGCGTTGTTGCGGGATTTGTGGCATCGCAGACCATATCCAGCGGCATTTCAAAGCTCTTTTCCATGAAAGCCGACTGCGACACCCTTTCGGCAATGGCGCTTATTTCGGGACTGCTGACCTCAATGGTATCCCTGGCGGATTCCAATATGGTTCGTGGCAGCTTCGTTTACATCTATATCCCCGTTGCGGTGGGCGCACTTATCTTCAACACCATAGGCAAGCTGCTCATCATCAGCAGAACACAGCGCAGCTTCTCCTACATTTCGGGAGACAATGACCGCTACGCCCTCTTTATCGTGGAGGACGAGGACAAGGCGCAGAACTTCACAAGAGGCGCTCTCACCGACTTCCCCATTCTTGCGGGAATGCAGAAAACAGAGGTCATCACCGATTTCCTTAAAACATCATACGCCAACGACAGCACCGACAGGTTCTGCCGTATAGTTTCCCCCATAATCGCAGGCGCAGGTCTGCTGCTGGGCATGATCTCGGCACTGCTGGGCATAAGCGAGCACGGAACGATAGGCGCTGTCTGCATGGGTCTTTCCACATTCTCAGCCTGCGCATCTATCTGCTCATGCTTCTCAATGATGCTGGTGGTAAATATGCCGATGGAAAAGGCATCTGTAAAGTATAACGCAAAGCAGGGCGCTATCATCGGCTTTGACAGCATCGACGAATTTGCCGATACCAACAGCATTATAATAGACGCTTCACAGCTGTTCCCTCCCGGAAGCATTATCCTCAGGAACATAAAGTCCTTCCCCGATACAAGCATTGACGAAGCCATTGTCGAGGCGGCAAGCCTTACAAGCCAGGCAGGCAGCGTGCTGAAAAATATGTTCTACGACATAATCGTGGGCAAGACTGAAATGCTCAACCCCGTTGAAAGCTACATTTACGAGGATTCAATGGGTCTGTGCGGCTGGATAAACAACAAGCGTGTGCTCCTCGGAAACAGAGAGCTTATGCAGAACCACAGCATCGAGGGTCTCCCCTCAGTGGCAAAGGAAAAGGAATATACGGGCGAGGACAAGATCGCCGTTTACCTTTCAATATCGGGTCAACTGTCGGCAATGTTCATAATCGAGCTTATGCCATCGCACCAGATAAAGAACGCACTTAAAGAGCTGGAGCGCAGCGGAATTGCAGTAATGCTCCGCTCAGTGGATTCCATGCTGTCGGTGCACAGGCTGTCAGAGCTTTTTGAAGTAACACCCGCACTGTTCAGGCTGATACCTTTCAGACTTCACACAGATTTCGAGCAGACCACCGAGTATGCAGCAAAGCGTCCCGCAACACTTGCCTGCTCGGGAAGATTTGCTTCCTTTGCTCAGCTGATAATCGGAGCAAACCGACTGAGAGGAACGATCTCCGCAGGAATAGCAATGCAGGCGGCAGAAATACTGCTGGGTATTCTGCTGACGCTGACGCTGGTGCTTCTCCATTCAATGGCAGAGCTTACGGTAACAAATATTCTGCTGTACAACCTGATATTTGTGGCGATATTTGCAATATTCAATGCAATACGAAAAGTTTAAGAACCTGTCTTCATAAGAAATGTGTGCGTATTTTCGAGCATAATTTTGTTGCAGAGTAGGCAAAAATCCGCAGGCGGGCTTTCGCCCGGCAAGGATTTTTAACGCAGTCTGCGGCAAAATTTGCCGAAAAGACGTGCGCATATGCTTGTGAAGACGGGTTCTAATATGTAATATGATCTCCCTGCATCACAAAGGTGCAGGGAGATTTTTTGTAATGTGAAGCCGAGAAACAAATAATAAAGCCCTGCACCGCAAAAACGGTGCAGAGCATCATATCATTCCTCAAGCCTTACAATAGACACAACGCTGCCGCTGTAGTCATCATATTCGCCGATGCTGCCCATGAGCCTGATGTCATCGTCAAGCTCTTCGGTCTCGACGATAAACTCCACCATGTCTCCGTGCCCCTCCCACAGCTCAACATAGCGGTTTGAGGGGTCGGTGTGGCAGTCTGCCTTGATGTCTCCCACAACGGCGGTAAAGGAGTTGCCCGAATCAAGGGTTATCTCAAACCGCTCCCCGCAGCTGTCGGCATAGGCTGTGCCAAGGGCAACGCACACATCTCCGTCAACACGCCTTATGCCCTGACTGTCGGTGTATGCGTGCTGCTGGAGGTCGTACTGAGCGGACGATGTATCGGTTATGGTGCGGTAATCCATATATGTTTTGAACTCGGTGTTCACATCGGGCAGTGGCAGGGACTTGTCATATGCGCAGGCATTCGAACCCACGGCAGCCAGCAGTGCAGCGGATAATACGGCAGCGGTCATCTTTTTCATAGGTTACATTCCTTTCACATTTATACTAATCTTCAATCAACCTACAGACAAATCCTCGGCTGAAATAAGCCCATTCTTCGTCAAGCTCCCTTGCCGGGCGGCAAGCCCGCCTGCGGTCGCTTTCCTTGACTGGTCTTATTTCATCTGTCGGCTTTGCCTATAGAGCGATTGAAGATTAGTATTACAGAATTTTCTGACACGGTTTTATTCTTGACCGATTTTTTCTTGTTATACTAAGCACCAATTAAAAACTATACAAAAATCGAGCATAATCTTGCATATATGGATTATGCGATGATTTTTTGTCTATAGTTTTATTGGTGATTAGTATTATTCACATATAATAATATGAAAAGCAGGTGCGGAAAAGAACGGGAAAATTTTATGACAGATACAGATATAAACCGTCATATCATATGCGCCTGCACCGAATTTCCGCAAAACTTTTCCAAACCCCTTGCCAAGCCCGAAAATATATGCTACAATATAAATAATTTATATTTTTAAGGGAGCGATCATATGCCAATTTACGAATCGGGCGAAGATTATCTGGAGACTATACTTCTCCTTCACAGAAAAACAGGCTTTGTCCGTTCGGTGGATATTGCCGCTGAGCTCAATTACTCAAAGCCAAGCATCAGCCGTGCTATGAATATCCTCAAGGACGATGGCTTCATCACCGTTGAATCAGGCGGTCAGATAATGCTTACCGAAAAGGGCAAGGCAAAGGCTGAATCCATTTACGAGCGCCATGTTATCATAACCGAGTTCTTTGAAAAGGTGCTGGGCGTAGATCATGAGATAGCCGCTCACGATGCCTGCAAGATAGAACACATTATCAGCGACGAAAGCTATCAGAAGCTGAAAGAATTTACCGCTGAACATAAATTCCACGACTGATATTTTCCTCGGGTCTGTGATCCGAGGAATTTTTTTGTCTGCCGTTAGCACTCTGATGCCTCATCTGTTAGCACTCTTTTTATGTGAGTGCTATGTTTCATCATTCTATCACAAAAGCGTGATTTTCCTATCATAATAGGGCTGTATTATATAGACATCAAAAGGAGATAAGAAAGAGAGCAAAGGAAAGATGAAAGAAGATGGTTCCTATGCAATGCTTATCTCAATGATAATAATTAGATTTTAAAGGAGCGTTTTATATGTACGGATTAACACCTTTTGAAAGAAATTTCTTTGATTCAGTCAATGACTTTGACAAGGCATTTGCAAAGAGCGGCGTTCGTGCCTGCCGCACAGATATCAGAGAGGACGATGACAAGTTCATCATGGAGTCCGAGCTTCCCGGCTTTGACAAGGAAGATATCACCGTTGACCTTAACGGCAACTCACTTACACTGAAAGCAGAGCACAAGGCCGAGACCGAGGAGAGCAAGAAAGGCAAGTATATCCGCCGTGAGCGCTCCTATGGCTCTTACGAAAGAACATTCGATATTGCGGGCATTGATACCGAAAACATCACAGCAGATTACAAGAACGGTATCCTTACCATGGTGCTTCCCAAGAAGAAGCCTCAGGCTCCCGCTTCAAGAAAGCTTACAATAAACTGATATCATAAACATCAGCTTACAATATATAACGATCGGAGGAATCTATATGTACGGTTTAACTAATTACAGAAAAGGCGATTTTGATATCTTTGACCCCTTCAAGGGATTTTTCGACAATATGTCCGCTGACCCTTGCCGCACGGACATCAGGGACGAGGGAGACCGCTTCATAATGGAGTCCGAGCTTCCCGGTTTCAACAAAGAGGATATCTCAGTTGATATCAGCGGCAATTCTCTTACTCTCAAAGCCGAGCACAAGGCTGAGAACGAGGAGAAAAAGGAGGGCAAGTATATCCGCCGTGAGCGTTCTTACGGCTCATATGAGCGTTCCTTTGATATCACAGGCATCGACAGCGACAAGATCACTGCCGACTACAAGAACGGTATCCTGATAATGGTGCTCCCCAAGAAGCAGCCTGAGGCTCCCGCTTCCAAGAAGCTTACCATTAACTGATATCATATATATCATCACGGAGGACACTTTCATGTTTAAGCTGTAGATATAATGACAGTGACCCGTTAAAGCGGGTCACACAGCAATATACTACGAATGGAGGAATTTATATGTATGGCTTAACAAATTACAGAAACAATGAAAACAGTATCTTCGACCCCTTCAAGGATTTCTTCGGCGGACTTTTTTCCGATGATATGTCCGAAAACAGCTGCCGCACCGATATAAGGGACGAGGGTGACAGATATATTATTGAGTCTGAGCTTCCCGGATTCAATAAAGAGGATATCTCCGTTGATATCTCCGACGGCTATATGACCGTCAGCGCCGAGCACAGCACCGAGAACGAGGAGAAGGACGACAAGGGCAATTATATCCGCCGTGAACGCTCCTACGGTTCATTCAGCCGTTCCTTTGACATCTCGGACGTGGACGCTGACCATATCTCCGCCGAATATAAGAACGGCGTTCTCGAAATGATCCTCCCCAAGACTCAGACAACCAAGCCTGAGACACGGCGTCTTACAGTTGGATAACCTTGTTTTGCATGAGGCTGCACAGTCAGTTCTGCGCAGCCTCATGTTTTCTGAAAAGATCCCCATGAGCTGCGGACAGATGTAAATTGCATAATCGGTTTTTAAATTATTCTGCATTGATTGTGCATAGTGACGAAAATGCAGGTAATTGCATAAAAACACTTGATTTTTTCGCAGAACATGGTAAAATATATTTAGCACTCAAGAAATAAGAGTGCTAACACATGAATTGATTGACTGCTAACCGATAAAAAGGTAGGCGGCTATTATAGGAAGGAGTTTTTTATAATGAAAATCAAGCCACTTGCAGACAGAGTTGTTATTAAGATGGTTGAGGCTGAGGAAACCACAAAGAGCGGTATCATCCTTACAGGCAATGCCAAGGAAAAGCCACAGATCGCTGAGATCGTCGAGGTTGGCCCCGGCGGAATGGTTGACGGCAATGAGGTCAAGATGACTCTTAAGGTTGGTCAGAAGGTTCTCGCTTCCAAGTACGCAGGCACCGAGGTCAAGCTCGATGGTCAGGAGTACACTATTCTCCGTCAGTCCGATATTCTCGCAGTTGTTGAGTGATCGGCATGATCTGAACAAATCCCATTTCAATTTTTGGAGGTAATTATAATGGCTAAGGATATTATTTACGGCGAAGAAGCCCGCAAGTCTTTACAGGCAGGTATTGATAAGCTTGCCGATACAGTTAAGATCACACTCGGCCCTAAGGGCAGAAACGTAGTTCTGGACAGAAAGTTCGGCGCTCCCCTTATCACAAACGACGGTGTTACAATCGCCAAGGAGATCGAGCTTGACAACGCTTTCGAGAACATGGGCGCACAGCTCGTTAAGGAAGTTGCTACCAAGACCAATGATGCAGCAGGCGACGGTACCACAACCGCTACTCTTCTTGCTCAGGCTCTTATCAGAGAGGGTATGAAGAACATCGCAGCAGGCGCTAACCCCATGGTAGTAAAGAAGGGCATGAGCAAGGCTGTTGCAGCTGCTGTTGATGCTATCAAGGCAAACTCCAAGGAGGTTGAAGGCTCCGCTGATATCGCAAGAGTTGCTACCGTTTCTTCCGCTGATGAGGAAGTTGGCAAGCTCATTGCTGAGGCTATGGAGAAGGTTACTTCCGACGGTGTTATCACCATTGAAGAATCCAAGACTGCCGAGACATACTCCGACGTTGTTGAAGGTATGCAGTTCGACAGAGGCTATATCACTCCTTACATGGTAACAGATACCGATAAGATGGAAGCAGTTATCGACGACGCATACCTTCTTATCACAGATAAGAAGATCTCTTCTATCCAGGAAATTCTTCCCCTCCTCGAGCAGATCGTTCAGAGCGGCAAGAAGCTCGTTATCATCGCTGAGGATATCGAGGGCGAGGCTCTCTCCACACTTATCGTCAATAAGCTCAGAGGCACATTCACCTGCGTTGCAGTAAAGGCTCCCGGCTTCGGCGACAGAAGAAAGGAAATGCTCCAGGATATCGCAATCCTTACCGGCGGTCAGGTAATCTCCGAGGAGATCGGTCTTGAGCTTAAGGATACTCAGGTAGCACAGCTCGGCCGTGCTAAGCAGGTAAAGATCACCAAGGAAAACACCATCATCGTTGACGGTCAGGGCAACAAGGACGATATCAAGGACAGAATTAACCAGATCAAGGCTCAGATCGAGGGCACTACTTCCGAATTTGATAAGGAAAAGCTCCAGGAAAGACTTGCAAAGCTCTCCGGCGGCGTAGCAGTTATCAAGGTCGGCGCAGCTACCGAGGTCGAGATGAAGGAAAAGAAGCTCCGTATCGAGGACGCTCTTGCAGCTACCAAGGCAGCAGTTGAAGAGGGTATCGTAGCAGGCGGCGGAACAGCACTTATCAACGCAATGCCCGCAGTTTCCAAGCTCACTTCTTCTCTCCAGGGTGATGAAAAGACAGGTGCTCAGATCGTACTCAAGGCACTTGAAGAGCCTGTTCGTCAGATCGCTAAGAACGCAGGTCTTGAAGGCTCCGTTATCATCGACAAGATCATTCGTTCCAGAAAGGTCGGCTACGGCTTTGATGCTTACAATGAGACTTATGTTGATATGATCCCCGCCGGTATCGTTGATCCTACCAAGGTAACACGTTCCGCACTCCAGAATGCAGCTTCCGTAGCAGCAATGGTACTCACAACCGAGTCTCTCGTTGCTGATATCAAGGAAGAGACCCCCGCTGCTCCCGCAGGCGCAGGAATGGGCGGCATGGGCGGTATGTACTAATACCGAAAAACAGCTGATAATATTTTCGCCCCGCAGAAATGCGGGGCGATTTTTATTTGCCCAAAAGCGGGCAACGGACAGCAAACAACGGACAAATAAAAATGTCTGCACAAATAAAGGGTTTAGGTCAAGCCTTTTTCCCGAAAGGCTTGCGGGAGTCCGGAGGGCGACATGAAAATAAAACACCCCGTATCCGAATCAGATACGGGGTGTTGTTATGCCTGTTGAACCTGTGGCGTTTCCGCTCCGTACTTTTTAAGGAGCCGCCTGCGGCAGAGAAAATATGCGGGGATAAGGAAGCAGTCAGCCAGTACCCACGCTGCGGGAGATGCAAAGCAGGCTGCGTTAAATCCGAAAATGCCAACAAAATATGCAATGGTTCCTCTTCCAACCATTTCAAGCACGCCTGCAAAGGTGGCTGTGGGAGAAAATCCCATTCCCTGAATGGTGAAGCGGACGATATTTACCAGCGCAAGAGGGAAATAGAACGATGCCAGTATGAGCAGGAACTGCTTTACCAGCGGGATAAGATGTGCGCTCTTTTCATCAAGGAATATCATTGCCAGATAGTCGCCTGTGAGCAGCAGGAACAGGAAGCTTGCCACTGAGTAGATAAGTCCCAGCAGAACGCATGAGCCCATGCCCTTGTTGAGCCTGTCCCACTTTCTTGCGCCCACGTTCTGACCCGCATATGTAGCCATGGTGCTTCCCATTGCGTCAAAGGGGCAGCAGAAGAACATGGAGAGCTTGTTTGCGGCGGTAACTGCGGTAACGTACATGGTTCCCAGCTGATTTACGGCTGTCTGGAGCACAACGCTTCCGATGGCGGTGATGGAATACTGGAGACCCATAGGAAGTCCCATTGCAAGGAGCATTCCTATGTTTTTGCCCGAGGGCTTCCAGTCGTCCTTATCCATTTTCAGCACGGGGAAGTCTCTGCATACCTTGAAAAGGCAGCCGAAGCCCGACACAAACTGTGCGATGACTGTTGCAATGGCAGCGCCGAAAACGTCCCACTTAAATGCAACGATGAACACGATATCGAGAATGATGTTGATTATGGAAGCGATAACCAGCCATACAACAGGTGTACGGCTGTCGCCCAGGGAACGGAGTATTGCGGCGGTCATATTGTAAAGAAAATATGCGGGGATGCCTGCAAATATAGTCAGGATATAAATGTATGCACGCTCAAAGATATCCTCGGGGGTACTGGTCATTTCAAGTATCTGTGTGCAGAAGATGACAGTTGCTGCGGTAATGACAGCACCGAAGATTATGCAAAGCCAAAGCGAGCCTGAAACATATTTTCTCAGCTGCTTGTAGTCCCCTGCGCCGAACATCTGGGAAACGGGTATTCCGAAGCCGTTGCATATGCCCATTACAAAGCCTATGACAAGGAAATTCACCGAACCGGTGCTTCCCACGGCGGCAAGAGCGTCACCACCCAGAAATCTGCCGACTATTGCAGTGTCAGCCACATTGTAAAACTGCTGGAAGAGAAAACCGAACAGCAGAGGTATTCCAAAGCTTAAGATAAGCTTCATAGGTTTGCCCTCTGTAAGGTCACGAGTAACAGAAGCCATATAAGCACGTCCTTTCATTATAGAGCCGATATCTTCTCGGCAATTTTTATATTATAATGCTTTGTTTTGCAAAATACAATGACAATTTTGGTCAGTATTTTGAACAAAAAATTTTCTGCATACTGCACAAAATCACCAAATTTTCAAACGTTTATTATGGTCACAGCAATAGAAAAACAGGAAATTCAAATATTATTTATCAATTACGGTTTCCAAAAGCGAATTATTATGATATACTATTTTATATGAGTCATACCGATTTGGAGTTATCGGTATATTTGGAAAACCCAAGAATGATATAGGGAGGATACACCATGCTTTCTGATATTGAGATAGCACAGCAGGCGAATATGAAAAAAATTACCGAGGTAGCGGCTTCACTCGGTATTTCTGAGGACGATATAGAGCCTTACGGTCATTACAAGGCAAAGCTTTCCGAAAAGCTTTTTGCTGAGACTGCAAATAAGCCCGACGGCAAGCTGATACTCGTTACCGCCATCAACCCCACCCCCGCAGGCGAGGGCAAGACCACCATTTCCGTAGGTCTTACCGAGGCTATGGCAAAGATAGGCAAAAGGGCTGTACTCGCTCTCCGTGAGCCCTCTCTCGGTCCCGTGTTCGGCATCAAGGGCGGCGCAGCAGGCGGCGGATATGCTCAGGTAGTTCCTATGGAAGACATCAACCTGCACTTCACAGGCGATATGCACGCCATCACATCTGCAAACAATCTTCTCTGCGCACTGCTCGATAACCATATGCAGCAGGGCAACGCTCTTGGCATCGACCAGCGCAGAATAATGATCGACCGCTGCATGGATATGAACGACCGTGCCCTCAGAAACATCATCGTCGGTCTGGGCGGCAAAGTAAACGGCATTCCCCGTCAGGACAGCTTCAGAATTACCGTTGCCAGCGAAGTAATGGCTATTCTCTGCCTTGCTACCGACCTTGCAGACCTTAAAAAGAGACTGGGCAGCATTCTCGTTGCCTATAACTACAGCGGCGAGCCTGTTTATGCAAGGGATATCGGCGCTGAGGGCTCTATGACCGCTCTGTTAAAGGACGCTCTCAAGCCCAATATGGTTCAGACCCTTGAAAATAACCCCGTACTTATGCACGGCGGTCCTTTCGCAAACATTGCCCACGGCTGCAACTCCGTAAGAGCAACAAAGCTTGCATTAAAGCTTGGCGATTACTGCATCACCGAGGCAGGCTTCGGTGCTGACCTTGGCGCTGAAAAGTTCTGCGACATCAAGTGCCGTTTCGGCGGTATCTCCCCCGACTGCGCTGTTATCGTTGCAACTATCCGTGCCCTCAAGTACAACGGCGGCGTGCCTAAGGCAGAGCTTGCAGAGGAAAATGTTGAAGCTCTTGAAAAGGGCATCGTTAACCTGCTCACTCACATTGAAAATATGAAGAAGTTCGGTATCCCCGTTGTTGTTGCTATCAACCGCTTCGGAACCGACACCGACGCTGAAATTGCAGTAGTTGAAAAGTTCTGCCATGAGCTGGGCGTTGAAGTCTCCCTTGCAGAGATATTCGCAAAGGGCGGCGAGGGCGGAACAGACCTTGCCGAAAAGGTTTGCCGCACCATTGAAAACAACAAGGCTGATTTCAGGTTCCTTTATGATGAAAAGCTTCCTATCAGGGAAAAGATAGAAATTATCGCAAAGGAAATTTACCGTGCCGACGGCGTAAACTACACCACTCAGGCAAACAAGGCTATCGCCGAAATAGAGCGTCTGGGCTTCACCGATACTCCTATCTGCGTTGCAAAGACACAGTACAGCCTTTCCGATGACCCCACAAAGCTTGGCAAGCCCGAGAACTTCACCATTACCGTAAGAGATGTGAAGCTTTCCGCAGGCGCAGGCTTTGTAGTCGCTCTCACAGGCGATATCATGATAATGCCCGGCCTGCCCAAGGCACCCGCCGCAATGAAGATCGACTGCGACAACAACGGAAAGATAAGCGGACTTTTCTGATAATCAAAACGGGGCTGCTGCACAAAATGCAGCAGCTCTTTTTAGGTTAAATATTAGGTTAAAAAAGCCAGTAAAAAAATCCGCACAAATAAGCACAAAGGTAAAAAGTTTAGCCCACCTTTTCAAAGGTGGCAGGTTTCCAAAGGGCGGAGCCATTTGGTCGTCCTCCTCAGAGGACGAAATCCGTTTGCCGACGGCAAACATAATAAAAACAACAGCCGACAAATTAAAAATCCCCAAAGCCGCCTGCATTTTGAGTTCTAAAGCTTGCAAATGAATATAATTTCTCAAATTATATTAAAACATTTTCATGCAGGCGGCTTGAAACCAAGAGATGTTCCGTCAGGAACGTCGAATTTGGTTTCCGCCGCAAGGCGCAGGCACGGACAATCCCCCTGTACATCAAACCTCGAAAGGATCTCCCTATGGAAAGGATAAAAGCCATAACTCCGCCTGACAGCGCAGCGATGAAGCGTGCGCAGGATAAATGGAACAGCGTTGCAAAGCCCCTGCACAGTCTGGGTCAGCTGGAGGATATCATCATAAAAATTGCGGGCATAACAGGCAGCGAAAGCTTTTCTCTCGACAAGCGCTGCGTAGCGGTGATGTGCGCCGACCACGGTGTTGTTGAGGAGGGCGTGACCCAGAGCGACAGCAGCGTTACTGCCATAGTTGCAAAGTCCGTTGCAGAGGGCAGCTCCAACATAAATCTTATGGCCCGCTCATGCAATGCAGATGTGTTCGCCTATGACGTGGGCATGAACCGTGATGTGGAAGCTAATGGGCTTATCCGCCGCAAGATATCATACGGCTCGGAAAACATTGCAAAGGGCGCCGCAATGACTTATTCTCAGGCGCAGGCAGCTCTTTCCGTGGGAATGGACGCAGTGCGTGACCTTAAAGAAAAGGGCTACAAAATAATAGTCACGGGCGAAATGGGCATAGGAAACACCACCCCCGCCGCCGCCGTCACCTCAGTGATAACAAACGCCCTGCCCGAGGTCGTTACGGGAAAGGGCGCAGGTCTTGACAGCAAGGGGCTTGAACGGAAAATATCCACCGTAAAGCGTGCTTTGGATATAAACCGTCCTGACCCTGACAATGCCCTTGATATCCTTTCAAAGATTGGGGGCTATGACATTGGCGCAATGACGGGTCTTTTCCTTGGGGGCGCATATTATCATGTTCCCATCGTTGCGGACGGAATGATATCCGCCGCTGCTGCAGCTCTGGCAATAAAATTCAACAAGCTGTCACGGGAATATATGCTCTGCTCCCACACCTCCTCCGAGCCTGCAGCGGCAATGCTTCTGGAATATATCGGGCTTAAAGCACCTATATGTGCAGGGCTTCATCTGGGTGAGGGCACAGGCGGTGTTCTGCTGCTCCCCCTTATTGACGCTGCCATGGCGGTATATAACTCATCTCATCTTTTTGAAGCGCTCTCAATAGAGCAGTACAAGGAGCTGTAATGCTTACACTTATAACAGGCGGCTGCAAATGCGGAAAATCCTCCATTGCCGAGGATATTCTTTCCGACTTCTGCGGCAGAAAGATATACATAGCCACAATGGAGCCTTTCGGCGAGGAAGCTCACACTGCCATCAGCCGACACCGCATAATGCGGAGCGGCAAGGGCTTTGAGACTGTGGAAAAATACACGGACATTCAGGATATAGACCTGCCCGACGGCTGTGCCGTGCTTCTTGAATGTGCCTGCAATCTTATGGCAAACGAGATGTTCTCAAAGGGCGAGAGATCCCCTGCGCAGAAGATAATAACAGGAATATCAAAGCTTTCAGGTCGTGCCGACCGCTTTATAATCGTTACAAATCAGGTGGGCGATGACGGCATCGAGTACCCTGATGAGACCATGGAATACATCAGGCAAATGGGTCTGCTGAATGCCGCAATAGCACAGGCGGCAGACGTTGTTATCGAGGCTGTTTACGGCGTGCCTGTGTATCTGAAAGGAGCTGCAAAATGAGATCGCTTATATCGGCATTTGCCATGTACTCACGTATCCCCATGCCGCCCATTGAGTGGAAAGAGGAAAACAGGCGGTATGCTTTGTGCTTTTTCCCGCTGATAGGTGCGGTCATCGGGGCGGTAATGCTGGGCTGGCAATGGCTTTGTAACGTGCTTGGAGCAGGCGATATGCTTTTTGCAGCCGGCTGCACAATCATACCCATAGCCATCACAGGCGGCATTCATCTGGACGGCTTCTGCGACGTAAGCGACGCAAAGGCTTCCTGCGCCGAAAAGGAAAAAGCTCTTGAAATAATGAAAGACTCCCGTGTGGGAGCCTTTGCGGTGATAGATCTGGCAATATATCTGCTTATCCAGACGGCACTTTTTGCGGAGCTTAGGAACACCTCTGCCATGCTGTGCGCAGCGCCGGTTTTCGTGCTCTCACGCTCTTTCAGCGGGCTTGCGGCAGTGACCCTTAAATGCGCAAAAAAAACGGGCACGCTCCAGGATTTCTCCCTGCCTGCCCATAAAAAGATAACTGTTACCGTGCTTTCATGCACGGCTATGTTGTCCGCCGTTTTGATGGTGCTTGCCTCCCCTGCCGTGGGAATATCCGCCGCTGTGGGTGGGATACTGTCATTTGCATATTACCGCAGCTTTTCATACAAGCGCTTCGGCGGCATCACAGGCGACCTTGAAGGCTGGTTTTTGCAGATATGCGAGCTGACATCTCTCGCATTCATCACAGCCGCCGTTAAGCTTGCTGCTTTTTTGACATAAAGCTTTTGAAATAAGACAGCTTGTCGATAATATTCCCTGCTATGCCAAGAATAGTACCTATTCCCAGTCCGTCAATGCGGCCGAGGCAGAAGAATGTAAGTCCTGCGGTGACGGCAAGGCAGGTAACATCAAAGCCTATCTTTATTTTGGGATAGGCTATTTTTGTTATATCCGCCAGCTCTCTGGGGAACAGGTCCGTATGGACAATGGGCAGCTGACAGCGGTTTGACAGCGCTATTCCTATGCAGATAAGCACGTAGCTTATTATGAAATATACTATTCTCCACGCAAGAGAAGATGGCAGAACGTTTATCCACAGCTCATGAACGTCCAGCAGCTCGCTGAACACAAAGCCCACCGCAAAGCTGAACAGATATGAGGTGACGAACTTCTTTCGCATTATCATAAGGCTCAGTATGAGTGCTCCCGAATACAGCATAAGCACCACGCCGAAGCTGTTTATCAGCACAGCAAGAGCCAGCGCAGCTTCACCTCTGAAAAGCTTTTTTTCCGTTTGTTTCTATCATTTGGCATGATCTCTCCATAATAAATTCCGCTTTATGTTTTACTACCATGAAAAGAACAAAGCAAACAGATTTTTTTGATGATATCTTAACAAAACGGGGCTGCCGCATTTCTGCGACAGCCCTGAATTATTTATCGGATATTTTGTTATCTTATGGTAGGCGCCTTTTCCTGGCTTGCGCATCTTGCGGTAACAGGAGAACTTGCCTTGCCGGCGTCATACTTTCTTGTGGAAGAGTTATAGACAACTGCTGCAACACGGAACTTGTAGTCCTTGTCGCCGATGATGCCTGTTACGGTGCACTTTGTGCCTTTAACGGTCTTGTAACGGACATACTTGCCCTTGGCTTCATCGTACATATAGATCCTGTAGCCGTCAGCACCCTTGACCTTGCTCCATGAAAGGGTTATCTTGTTGGTTCCGGACTTTGCCTTTACGTTCTTGGGCGCAGCAAGCTTTGCCTGAGAAGCAATGGTGTCGGTGGAAGTGGAGGTAGATGGCTTGGAGCTTGGCTTGTTGGGCTTGTTTGCAGGCTTCATGGTTTCGTAGTTGGAGTCATTGTTATTGGCAGCATTTGCGGCAGCCTTTACATTAACGGTTATGGAAGCAGCTGCCGAGTAGGTAGTGTTGGTAACGGTAGCTGTGTAGGTGTTGTTGTAAAGCAGCTTGTTGATAGTTATAGTGTTCTTTGTGGTATCGGAGAGAGCCACAACGTTTCCTCTGCTGTCGGTAAGTCTTACACGGAAGGTATCCACATAAGCCTTGTTGGAGGAAGCCACGGGATTTGTCCACTTAAGGGTGATAGAGGAATTAGTGCAGGAAGCGGTAAGATTTTCGGGCTTGCCGTATGCTTCGTAGCTGCTCATATCAGGCTTTACGGTGAACATTGCTGTGGAATCCACAAAGGGAACCAGGTCGCCTTCGTTGATGTCGTTGCCATAAATTCCGATAACGCTGAGAGTGTATCGGGTATCAAGCAGTCTGCCGTTTACATCGGCATTAAGAGGAAGCTGAGTGTAGGGAATTACGATAGAAGTTTCGCTTGCGTTTGCGTAGCTGGTAGAGATTATGTTGGCATTTTCATCGCACACCTGAATGAGATAGTATGTGCAGGGTGTAACAGCCTTCCATGTAGCCTTTACGCAGCTGTTGTAGAGCTTGTAGCTGATGTTTGTGGCATAAGCGTAGGTATTATATGCAGCGCTTACCGAAGTGCCGAAGCCGAAATCAGCAGCGGGAACAGCAACGGCGGTTCCTGCCATCATAAGAGCTGCAAGCAGTGAAGCGGTGATCTTATAAGTATATTTCATAATAACCATCCTTTCGTCACGGATCATAGTGTGTTTATCCTGTACCTATATAATACCATATATTCGTGTGAATTTCAACTGTCCGAGGCGTTTTGTAATAATTTGGTGTTAATTTGTAAACAGAAAAGCGCCCCCTTTTTCAAGAGAACGCTTTCCATAATTTATACATTTGCGGAGCTGTCGGCATTTCCCTTTTCACGTTCCATGCGCTCTGCCGCAAGCTTGTTGGAGTTTTCTTCCAGTGACTGCCTGCTGGGCTTGTGAAGCTCATCATACTGCTTTACAAACTCCAGTGCGTCCTCCGCATTAAGTGGCTTGCTCATAAGGAAGCCCTGAATGTAGTCGCACTTCATCTCGCTGAGGATATTGTACTGCTCGATAGTCTCAACGCCCTCTACAACAGTTGCAATTCCAAGGTGCTTTACCATGTCGATGATAGAGCCTGTTATCTGATAATCCTTGTGCTTGCTGCATATCTCATCAACAAAGGACTTATCGACCTTCAGGCACTTGATTGGCATATCTTTAAGATATCCGAAGGAAGAATAGCCTGTTCCAAAATCATCAAGTGCAATGGCAATGCCCATATCTGCGATCTTCTGGATCACCTTGTCGTTTCCGTCCATGAAATCAACCAGACAGGTCTCGGTAAGCTCTACCTGGATATTTGCGGGATTGATGCCGAACACATCAATGGTTCTTGCCACCTTGTCCAGGAAGTCGCTCTTTTTGAGCTGAACTGCGGACACGTTTATGGACATGATAATGTCCTTGTTGTACTCGTTCATTTTCTTGAGATATCGGCAGGCAGTCTCGAATATCCATGTGCCTATCTCAACGATAGCGCCTGTTTCCTCAGCCACCTGTACAAAAGTAAAGGGAGGAACGAAGCCCAGCTCCTCGGATTCCCAGCGGATAAGCACCTCAAAGCCGTGGATATCGCCGTTCTGAACGGAAATGATGGGCTGGAAGTTAAGGAACATCTCGTTATTTGCCAGAGCGCTGTTGAGCTTCTGTGCGATAGTTGCTTTGCTGAGCACCTTCTGGTGGAGGGAAGCATTGTAATAAGCAGTTCTGCCCTTTCCTCTCTCCTTGGCACGGCTCATAGCGATATCAGCGTCACGCAGGAGCATATCTGCGTTGGTATCATCATCGGGATAAACGGAGATACCTACTGAGAACTGCGCATACATCTTGTCGTTGAGTATCTCGATAGGCTCCCTGAAAGCATATCTCAGGTTAGCCACCAGTTCGTCGATAATGCCGTAATCGTCGTTGAATTCAGTAAGGATAACAAACTCGTCGCCGCTGAATCTGAACACCCTGTTCACAACAGTCCTGAGCCTCTGACCGAATATTTTCAGGAACTCATCGCCCTGCCTGTGGCCAAGGGTCTCGGTGATCCACTGGAAGTTGTCGATATCAATGAAAAGAAGTGCAAAGCGCTTTCGGGACTCGTCCCTGCTCACTGCCAGATCCTCGATATACTCGTACATCTTGTATCTGTTCTGGAGGCCTGTGGTGGGGTCAAGGTTTGTGTAATCGTCAATAACAGCGTTCTTGTCCTGCAATGTCTGCGCCAGATTATCAACAGACTTTGCAATAAGACCTATCTCATTTTCCGACTTGGAATTTATCCTGAAATTGTAGTTTCCTGCGGATATCTCGGCAATGGAGCTGGATATCTCGGGGATATCCTTTGCCTCGTGGCGGATAACGTTCAGCGTTGCGATAAGCTCTATCACGAAAAGGCAGGCAAGAATGATTATCTGCTGGAGATACATCTTGCTGAAATTGCCGTCAGCCACATGACCGTCAAAGACGATGACCGTGCGCCAGCCCATGAGGACGGTTCTGCTGAGAACGTAGCTTGTGGTGTTGCCGCTTCTGAAGCCCATGAGCGAGCCGCTTTCGTTGTTGGTTATAAGGCTCTTGAAATCAATGCTCCTGTCGGGGGAAATGGAAAGGAAGCCGTTGATATCCTGGGGCATACAAACGATATTGTTATCGCTGTCCAGCACAACAGCATATGCACCGTCAAAGAAAAGGCTGTTTTTGAGCTCTGCTGCAAGGTCAGCGGAAGATATCTCCGCTCCCACGCAGCCTGCGAACTCACCGTTGAAGTTTACGGGCTTTACAATAAGTATCTGGGAATCCTCTGAAAGGAAGCTTCCGTTTTCATCGGAAATGGTATATAAGTACGAATTCTGTGAAACAGCGCTTGCCGCATTTGAGAACCAGCCGTAATCCTCGGTATTTATCTTTGTCCTTACTCCAGAGCTTGAAACGGCAGAGCCGTCATTTGCGGAAACGCACCATATTACCTTTGATCCGCTTGACGCAGCAAAAATGCCGTTTATGGAATCCACCGCATACTTTTCGCCGCTTTCATCGGGGGAAGCAAGGTATCTGCATATCTCATTATCCCTTGCCATTATCTCCAGCGGCATATTGGCAGCCGTTATGAAATCGTTGAACTTGTTTGCCGCTGCGTCCGACGAGTTCATTATCTCACGGGTAACATCGGTGTTGATATTGCTCCTTGTGATGATAGAGGTCATACAGGCAAACAGCACTATGAATATAACATTAAAAACGAATATCAAGGCGATTATTCTCTTGATAAAGCTCTCCTTGAATGTGTTTTTCAGCTTTTTAAACATAATTAACCCCGTTTCATGTTCAGTTTTGCCGTTCTCCCGCAAAGGAATGCGGCTAAAAACAGCCTTGTATCATTGCGTTATTATTATAAAAAACACTTCTAAAACAAATTGCATCATATTATAACATATATGCCCGATTTTTTCAAGTTAAATTTCCTTAATTTTCAGAGCTGATATCAGACACATTTTCAGCCAGAGCTTTTTCATAGCTTTCCCTGAATTCTGCGGTAAGCCGCACAAAGCGCCTTGTGGCGGAAAAGCTGCCGTCGGGACATGGTGTGACCTTTATCCTTGCGGAATATTCGCCGTGCTCGCTGCATTCTGCGCAGTTTATGGCTATATTCTGCGCCGTGCGTATCCATTTGCCTGTTTTCATCAGCCGCCTGCAAACAGGGCAGCGGCAGGTCCTTATGCGCCTGCCGTACATGGCTTCTGAGGCGCTGCGGATATTCTGATAGGTGCGGAAATACTTCTCGCTCCTTATTCTTTCCGCTTCGGCAATCATGTCGGCATACTGGGTAAGATAGTCGGCAAAGCCCATTTTCAGTCCCACGCAGGCGGCATAATATGCGTCGTTCAGGGCATCGTGCGCCCTGAGGTTCATTTCTATACCGTAATGCTCCACCGCCGACTGTAAGCTGTGCTGCCTGCCGTCGCAGAGTATCCTGCGGGCAAATATGATCTGGAGGTCGCAGAACTTAGGGTGCGCTTTCATATCCATGCCGTGGACTGCAAGATTGGCTTCAAGAATTTTTTCGTCCTCGCCGCCCCATGTGAGGATTATGCAGTCCTCACCGCACCATTCAAGAAACTGCTCATATGCCAGCGTGAACTTTACGCCGTAGGTCATAGCGGCTGTTCCCAGCCCTGTCACCCTGCCAACAGCGTAGTTCATCTTCTTGTAATACCGTGGTATAACGCAGGAATAGAACTTATCGCTAAGCGTTGTTCCGTCAGCTGATTTTACGGCTCCTATGCGTATTATCTCGCCGTGGAGAGGCACGGTGCTCATTACGGTATTTGCCTTGCCGTTGGGCTGGTTCCACTCCATGTCAAGAAAAATGTAGTTCAAAATATCATATCCTTTCGCTGAGGGACAATGGCTGAGTTATTTTGCGCCGTTTATGCCGTCTGTCAGCCTGTGCTTCATGTGCATGAGCACATCCTTTCGGGTAACGATGCCCGAAAACATTCCTCGGCTGTCGATAACGGGCACGAAGTTCTGCTCGATTATCCTGTTGAAGAGAATGTCCATATCCGCATCAATGGTCACAGCCTCAAAGCGGGTGTCGCTTACCAGGTCAGCAACCGTGTGACCGTTTGCGTCAGCGGCTTCAACACTGCCAGCATCCAGCAGACGGTAAAGAAAATCACGTTCGCTGACTACTCCCAGGTACATTCCCTCCCTGTCGATAACGGGAACGGCGGTAAAGCCGTGAGCGATAAACTCTTTCAGGCCTTCCTTTGCGGAAAGGTCGCCGTATATATAAGCCACCATACTCTTGGGCTTTAAAAGCATTGCTGTATTCATAATGATTCTCCGTTTCTTACCCCGTGATTTTTAGAACCTGTCTTCATAAGAAATGTGTGCGGATTTTCGAGCATAATTTTGTTGCAGAGTAGGCAAAAATCCGCAGGCGGGCTTTCGCCCGGCAAGGATTTTTAACGCAGTCTGCGGCAAAATTTGCCGAAAAGACGTGCGCATATGCTTGTGAAGACGGGTTCTTAGATGTCCTATTATCATATCTCGCTGTAGCCGTAAAGGGATATCTTCTCAAAGCCGTCCAGCAGAGTGTCAAGGTGGTCAAAGGCAAGACTCGTTCCCCTTGCCACACATCTCAGCGGGTCATCGGCGGCATATGTGTGTATCTTTGTCTCGCTTTCGATGAGCTTGTCCAGCCCGCCTATCAAGGCACCTCCGCCTGTAAGGATTATTCCGCCTGAATGTATATCTCCCGCAAGCTCGGGAGGAGTCTGCTCCAGAACGCCTTTTATGGCATCCACAAGCTCGTCCGCTATGTCGATTATCGCCTTGTATATGTCATAATCATTGAGCTTCAGCCTTGCGGGAAGCCCTGTTACAAGGTTCCTGCCCTTAACGTCCATCTCCCTGCTGCCGTCGGGGGAAAACACATTTGCCAGCGTTATCTTTGCATTTTCCGCCGTGCGCTCTCCGATAAGGATACGGTACTTGTTCTGCACGTATTTGATGATGGCAGCGTCTATCTTGTTGCCCGCAAGCTTTACGGAATTCTTGGCAACTATGCCGTTCATGGAAAGCACGGCGATATCGGTAGTTCCGCCGCCGATATCCACTACCATTCGTCCCCTTGCTTCCGAGATATCCGCACCTGCGCCCATAAGTGCCGCCACAGGCTCCTCGATAAGATATACCTTCTGCGCTCCCGCCTGACGGGCAGCTTCTATGACCGCCCTGCTCTCAACATCGGTGATAAGTGAGGGCACACACATAACTATGCGTGGCATGAGCATCTGCCTGCCTGTAACACGGCGGATACACTCACGGACAAGCGTTTCGGTCATGTCATAGTCAGAGATAACGCCGTCGCACAAAGGGCGGATAACGGCAATATAATCGGGAGCCTTGCCTATCATCTTATAGGCTTCCGTTCCCACTGCCATAATGTCCTCTGTCTTTTTATTGTACGCCACCACGGCAGGCTCGTAGAAAACCACGCCCTTGCCCCTGATGCTTATCATAATGTTGGCAGTGCCAAGATCTATTCCAATATCCATATGACCGACCATCTTTCAAATAATTTAGCAATGATATCACCAGCGCCATTCGGACATCATTTTCGCAAGCTTTGACTTTTCTCCGCCGCTCTTTCGCTTGAGCGCCTCGCCCGATACTCCCGCAGCGGTAAGGATAACGCCTGCCGCCAGCAGATATATCCACCATGTCCTGCTGTTCCACAGCCTTGCCGTAAGGAAAAGTGCCTCCACAACAGCGGAGACCGCAGCCAGCGCAAACCACCTTTTCTGCCGCAGTGCAAAGGAGATAAAAAGTATCAGCACTATTGCCGCTCCGAGTATCACTGCGTCAGCCGCATAACCCGACTTCATCGCAGCGACGAACAGCACGATCACGCATATCACCGCATCTGCAAAGGAGACCAGGTCTGCCACGTCGCTGCCCTTGTAAATAAGCCTGATAAGCACTGCAAACGCCGCCGCAGGGATAATGTTCCACTCTGTCACAATTATCTCGGGAAGAGTGAGCACAGGCTGCGTCCACCAGAAGGGCATTATGACCAGTGCCGCCAGCGTAAGGAAAAGCTTATTGACGGAAGCAGAGTTTTCTTTTCTTACAAGGTTCAGCAGTATAAGCCCCAGCATTCCGATGCCGAGCCATACGGCGTATTGTCCGCCGTCGCTCAGAAGAACTATCAGCTCGACCGCTGCGGTCATGGAAAAGAAGTCAAAGGACTTACCGTTCCACAGCTTTTTTCTGAAAACTATCCTGCCGATAACAGAAGCGATGACCGAACCTATGAGAACATATATCCACGGCATTTCGCTATAGCTTGTGTTAATATCGCTGAAATACGAGTAGGTGAGGAAGTACCATGCCAGCATATCTATTGCCGCAAAAGCGGAATTTTTCCGCATAACAGCCGCCCCGCAGCCGAAAAGCATCAACAGCACTCCGCAGGGATAAAGCAGGCGGTCGCCCTCGCAGCCCTCATACATCAGCAGCACCGAATAAAGTGGCATGGCAGCCGCAAGGAAGCTTCCCCCACAGCTGTCAGCGGCAGAAAGGAAAGTGCTTTCGCCGAAAGCGCTTTCACCGTTTTTGGGGAAAATATACACGCCGAACATAAGTATCATCAGCACCGCCGCAGCAATATAAGCGGCAGTACCGCCGTTTGTTCTGCCAAGCTCATAGCCCAGCGCACATATCATAAACAGGGCAAAAAAGCCGTAGGCGCCCGAATATTTTCTTTTCACATCATAAGCCCAGCCGATGACCGCATATACCGTCACCGCTGCCGCCGCTGCAATTATCGGTTTATGCGCCGCAAAGGGGTAAAGCAGGCATATCACGGGTATCCCCAGAGAAAATGCCTTTGAAAACCGCCTGAGTGGCTTTATCAGCACCGCTGCGCAGGCAGCAATGCAGTAGATAACAGCCGTTACAGCGTAAGCGTCATAATATCTGAACTCGCCCAGCACCTTGAACGGGTCATAGGCATATATGGGGTACGCCAGCGCCAGAAAAGCTATTGGCAGCATTACGGAAGCCTTTCCGCCATTTCTGCCGACAATGACCGCCGCAGCCGCTGTCATGAGCCACATGACAAATATCACCGCCGCACTGTATCGGCTGATATTCACGGCAAACATACAGATAAGCTCCGCCGCAAACACGGCTATACCAAGGTTATTGACATAAAAATATTTTTTGAGCGGCGAAAGCTCCGATATCGCATAATAAGCCAGAATCAGTGCGCCGAGAACGCAGAAAGCCGCTCCGTAAGGGGTTAATGTATGCACAAATGAAGCTGTTTCATACGCCAGCCAGCCGAATGTCACTGCCGACTGTACCTTTGCATATCCGCCGTTTCTCACGTTCACAAAGGCGGACTGCGCAAACATGACCGCCGCAGATATGAGCATGGTAAGCTCAAAGCCATTAAATCCGCCGCCTATTATCTCACAAAGCACCGCACCGATGATGATGATTGTTGATATTACCCTTGAAAAGCCACTCAGCACTGCCCGCACATCTTCGCTGAAAAAGTTCATCATGCAAAGCATGGTAATTGCCGCTATTACCGCAGAAGCGCATATTATCCAGCCGTCCGCCGATGAGGGGGAAATTCCCCTTATCACGCCTGCCAGCAGATACACGCCAAAGGCAACCACCCCTGCGGAGGGCTGCCGTGACCTTGCCGCTCCCGCCATGAAAGATGCGGAGATAAGCACCGCAGGAAGCAGGAACCACAGGCTTCCGTCAGATATTATAAGCGAAACAGCCGCAAGAGACCATGTGCAAACGGTGGTAAAAAAGTGAAATTCCTCACCCACTGCGCCCATGTGACATTTTATCTGCGGCTCAAACAAGGTCATGGCAAGCAGGACTATGCCTGCAAGTACAGCTGCAAAGTCTGCGTATTCCCTGAACTGTATCATCAACGCCACAAAGGCTGCGCTGAGAGAAGCATATGCTATCCTTGAAAAGGACGTACTTTTATAAATATGTGTGCCCACGAAAAAGCAGCCCGAAAGCAGCAGGAACATGGTCATAAAGACCAGTGCGCAGCCTCCGCCGAAAAATGAGAACCATCTGCCGAAAACGCCCAGCATTCCCCCTGCCGCCGCAGCCGCAGGCAGAAGCACGCTTCCCAGCACGAAAAACACCTTTCCCGCCGCTTCAAGCTTCAGCTTTCTTGCCGCAATAAGGTGCATGGCAAAAAACACAGCCGAAAAGCTTATAAGCACCGCCGATTTAAAGAAATTATTCAGATTTCCCCATGCGGCAGCCGCAAAAACAAAGCCTGCCAGCGTGATGAACATTGCACCCAGAACCATTATAACAACGGAAGCATTGGTGCCGTTCTTGGGAGTCTCGGCATGGCTTTCGTGAGGTATATATGGCTGAGCCATTTCTTCATGCACAGGCGCTTGTGGGACGGCATACATATTTGCATATGTATTTTCGGATTTATTTTCATTTTCCGACTTTGAATGATTTGAAGTATTCAAAGAAGATTCCTCGCCCTGAGGAACTGCCGGCTTTTCAGGCTCATGTATATCCTGCTTATGAGAAACATCACTGTGAATGCCCTCCTGCCTGTCGGAAAGCTGCTTTCTGAGCCTTTTAAGCTCGGAAGCCTGACAGATGCAGACCACTCCCAGTATCAGCGGCGAAATGAGCCATATAAGTATGAATAAAACCAATATCTCCATATAATACCGTCCTTTGTGCCATGCCGAAAAAATGTCCTTATTTAATGCAGTACCTTAAAATATTATAACCTTTAGAACGGCTCATGTCAATAGCGTAGTGAAGCGGCGAGCCTATTTGCAGGCAAAAATATAAGGTCGGCGCAGCTGTCTTTTCTAACGGGCATAGTATCATTTACCTGCCACACCTAAAGGCGTTGACAAGGCTGCTTTTTTAGGCTGTTCACTAAAGCTTCACTGTCCCTGATATCTGATACTAATCACCAATAAAACTATAGACAAAAAATCATCGCATAATCCATATACGCAAGATTATGCTCAATTTTTTGTATAGTTTTTAATTGGTGCTTAGTATGATGCGGTGGCAATATAACCAAAAAATCCCCTTTGCCGCAGGAAAATTGCCTGCGGCAAAGGGGATTTCGCAATTATGTCATTCCTTGACTGATCCGTTTACAAGTCCCGCATATATCTGCTTCTGCAATGCAAGGAAGATCACAAGTGCAGGGATTATGCAGATAACAATGCCTGCGAAGATTATCTCCCACTTTGCGCCGTAGGGGCCCATGAAGCGGTACAGGGATGTGGACACAACGGAAAGATTTTCGGAGGGCATATAAAGCTGGGGAGTGTAGAAGTCATTGTATATCGAGATGACCTTGATGATGAGCACTGTTGCGATAGCGGGTTTAAGAAGGGGAAGAATTATTTTGAAGAAAACTGTGAAGTAGTTGGCGCCGTCAATGATAGCACTTTCGTCCAGCGAATAGGAGATGTTGTTAAGAAACTGAATGAAAATGTATATCGAGATGATGTCTGTACCAATGTAAAGGATAATGGGTGCAGCCATTGTTCCCACAAGGTGGAAGGAGTTCATGATGCGGTAAACCGTTACCTGCATGGAGATAGCGGGGAAAAGAGTCGCCAGCAGGAATGCGGTTTTGAGCACCTTTCCGAACAGTGTATGGAAGCGCTGGAGCACGTATGCTGTCATTGTACCTGTGATGATAGTACCTGTGCAGGAGATCATAATGATGATAGCTGTGTTTTTAAGTCCAAGCAGGACCTTTCCGTCGATAAAAGCTGTCTTATAGTTATTCCACTCGACCTTTGTGGGGAGGGCAAATACATTGGAGGAAAGGAACTCCGTATTGCTTTTGAGCGAGCCTAAGAATACTACTATAAGAGGGATAAAGACTATCAGGCAGGCAAATACCAGAACTGCGTATTTAAGGAATTTGAACAGTCCTGCAACAAATTTGCCGTTGGAATATGTTTCCTTGGAGGATACTGCGTTTGCACTCATTTACTTATCCTCCTTGAAAACAAGCTTCTGGATTATTGTTACCACCACGATTATCAGGAACAACACTACAGCCATCGCCGAGGCAAGTCCGACCTTGTGGAACTTGAATGCCGTCTCTGTTGTCTGGATAACGAAGGTGCTTGAACCAAAACGTCCGCCTGTGATGATGAAAGGTATTTCGTACACGCTGATGGCACCCTTTACAGCCAGTATCATTTGCAGCAGGATAATGGGTCTGATGCTGGGCGCAATGATGTACCTGAATACCTGGAAACGGTTTGCACCGTCAAGCTCTGCCGCTTCATATATGTCGGGAGATACGGACTGGATAGCGCCTATGAACATTACAAGGTCAAATCCGATGTATCGCCAGATGGATACGAATACCAGGCAGATGTTTACAAGTCCCTCAGTGGAGAGAAATTTTACGGGGTCTCCGCCGAAGAGGGTGATTATTGAGTTGAGTGTTCCGTCGGTGTTTGTTACGCCGTCGCCCTTCTGGAAAAATCTGCGGAAAATAAGAGCGACCGCAACGGTGTTTATCATGTAGGGGAAGAAAAGCACTCCCTTGAAGAAGTTGGAGAAACGTATCTTCGAGCAGAGGATAGTTGCAAGGAACAGCGCCAGACTCAGCTGGATAAACGAACCTACAAGATAGTAGATGCTGTTCTTGAATGCGTCGAAATATTCAGGGGTACTGAAAACCGTTTTATAGTTCTTAAGTCCCACGTTCTGAACATTTACGCCGAATTCATCACGCTGTTCAAAGCTGAACTTTATCATTTCTGCGGCGGGAATGTATGTGAAAACAATCAAAAGAACAGTAGGTATCAGCAGAAAAAGGCAAACTGTCACCATTTTTTCGATGTAAGATCTGCTGAGCCTGCCGTTCTTAACACGTACCTGATCCATTGGTCAGCCCTCATTCTTTACAGAGTTTTGCTTGGAGCGGTAAACCTGCGCATGGCTTGTGGGTCCTGATACAAATGTATCGCCATGCGCCGTTTACTGCGTAGGGAGAAAAGATTCCGTTTTTACCCGGAGGCATATGAAAAAAATCAAATTGGAGAAAATGCCAGTATTAAGTTCCCTTGTGTGCAGCCCGCATATCGCATATACGAGCCGCACGGGGATCTATGAATGGAAAGCTATTAGCCGAGGATCTCGTCTCTTGTCTTGTCCCAAGCAGCGTTTACGTCAGCGCAGATCTTGTCATAGGAATCTCTGCCCTCGCCCTTGAATGCTGCCTCAGCCATTCTGAACTTGTAGTTGGTGGAAGCGTCACCCCAAGGATCTACCTCGGAAGCCTTTGCGATCTCGTCCCACTTGCCCATGAGGTTCTCGGGAGCAGCGGTCTCAACGAACAGCTGTACGCCAAGCTCATCGAAGGAAGCAAGTGTCTCAGGCATTGCAGCGCCCTTGAGACCGGATATCTCGCCCTCGTTCTGTGCAAATCCGGAATCGGTGCAGAACCATGTAGCATACGCCATAGCAGCGTCTATGTTGGAGGAGTTCTTGTTAACGCTCATCATGTAGTCGTTCTGGGAAACGGAGTAGATCTGTCCGTCAACGCTGTTGGGGAAAGGCATATATCCAACATCTGCGGGATCAGCGCCTACCTGCTCAGCAGCTTCCTGGAACTGGCTGATAGCCCATGAACCGAGAACCATTGTGCCGATCTTGCCCTGAGCGAATGCAGGCTTGCAGCCTTCCCAGTCAGTGGTCATAGGATCTTCTTCGTGGAGCTTGGGATCAGCGTAGATGTCAAAGAGTGTGCCGTAAACTGCATCATAGGGGCTGCCCTTGGAGAAAAGCTCTTCCTTGTTTGTAAGGAGGTCGATGTTGTAGGAGGGATTTCCGGAAGCGCCCACTACCAGTGACTGCCACTGGGTAATGCACCAGCTTGCATTGTAGTTTGTATAGTAAGGAATAGCGTCGGTGTTTTCAGCGATCTTGCCGAGGCACTGAACGAATTCCTCTGTTGTCTTGGGAAGTTCGGTGATTCCTGCGTCTGCCCAGACCTTCTTGTTGTAAAGAACGCCGGATGCTGTACCGCCTGTAGGAAGAGCATATACGTTTCCGTCAACGCTGTAGTTTTCCAGCCAGTAGTACTTCTGGGAAAGGTCATCGTAGGAACCGAAGGAAGCGAAGAAGTTGGGGAGATCAGCCTGCTTGAGTGCCTGAGGAGTCATAAGTACGTCACCGTAGTTGTCGGACTGCATCATTGTTGCAATGTCGTCAGCGTAGTTGGTGAAGGACTGATACTCAACTGTTACATTAGGATAAAGAGCGTTGAAGCCCTCGGTAAGCTTTGCCATTGTGCCGTCCTGGTCACGGTCGGTACGGTGGTGAAGAACCTTGATTGTGCCGGAGATCTCGGAGTTGCCCTCAGCTGCCTGTGTGTCAGCCTGAGTGTCATCGGAAGCGCCGTTTGCAGCAGCAGTGGTCTCAGCGGAATTAGCTGCGGTAGTGGTTGTGTCACCTGTAGATGCGTTGTCGCCGCAGGCGGTGAAGAATGTGCCTGCCATCATTACAGCTGCACAAGCAGCAGCTGCTCTCTTGAATTTCATATTCATTGTAAAACCTCCTAATAAAATTAACAGTGCCGTAGGTGTTTGCGATGTCTTAATTATAGCAATATGAACATATATGTCAAGACTAAAAGGCAAGAAGCGGCGTTTTTACCAACCTGATTTTGTTAACATATTGCATATTCCACAACCTTGACTTATTTTTAGCTGATTACAGTATAATATGCACATCATTTCGGTTCCATATTGTGGAAACTGCACACTATTTCACCGTTTTAAGAAATCGTTTTCACCTTTTCATCACATTCGCTAAATCGTTTCAGAGACATTTGTATAACCGTTTATTCATAATAAGTTTAATATATCAAGTTAAGTTAATCTGTATATCGTGTTAATAAAAACGTTTAGGCTTGTTTTGTTAACTTTATTTTCTTTGATTTTTTATCGTCAAAACGGGTTGAAATCAGGTTAAAAATATGATATTATAGTAATATGAAATACCAGGAAGGTGGTCACTGAAATGAGCAAAAGCGTAACCATGCGTGACATTGCAGATAAGCTGGAAATAAGCGTCGCCGCCGTATCAAAAGCATTGACGGGCAAAAGCGGCGTCAGCGCAGAGCTTAGAAGCAAGGTAAAGCGCACTGCCGATGAAATGGGCTACAAATTTGACGTAGAGACAAAAAAGAAATCCTCCCGCAGCAGCAACATCGGCATCATCGTAGCGGAAAGATTTATTTCTGACAATTCATTCTATTTCAAATTCATTCACGGCATATCAAAAGCACTCCAGCAGCACGGAAACTACGCCCTTTTCCATACTCTTACGGCCAAAAATGAGGAGAACGTTATCCTCCCCGATATATTTTTTCATCAGCGTGTTGACGGGATAATCGTGCTGGGTCAGATATCCGCAGCATATATCCGTGCGGTCACGGATACGAAGATACCCGTGGTGTTCCTTGATTTCTATGACGAGCTTACATCGGGCAGCTGTATCGTCTGCGACAGCTTTTACGCAAGCTATGAAATGACCAACCACCTTATACATAACGGTCACAAGAACATTGCATTTGTGGGGAATATCCACACCACCAGCAGTATTCAGGACAGATATCTGGGATATGTAAAGTCGCTTATAGAGCATGATCTTCCACTGAGGGACTATTTCCTTATAAGCGACCGTGACACAGCCACAGGAAAGATGATGCCGATATCATTGCCGCTGATAATGCCCACAGCCTTTGTGTGCAACTGTGACGAGACCGCCTGCCACCTTATCACACAGCTGAAAGAAAGCGGATACAGGGTTCCCGAGGATATATCAGTCACGGGGTTTGATAACTCGGTTTACAGCAGCATAAGCGTTCCGAACATAACCACCATAGAAGTAAATACCGCACAGATGGCGAATGTCGCAGTGGAGGCATTGCTTGAAAAGATAGACTCGCCGTCATTTTCCATAGGAATGATACAGGTCAAGGGAAAGATAATTTTCAAGGACTCGGTAATGTCGCTGAATTATTGATAAGACAGCAATAAGCCAAGAGGCAAAACAGCAAAATAAAAAAATCAGCACAAATAAAATCAAGGCAAAGTTGTTATTTTTACCGAAAGGCTTGCGGTGGGATCGGCTAAATTATTGGTTGTCTATTGACTAATACTAATCTTGCCGATAACATCGGAATACAATGACCTATAAAAAAATGCCGCAGAAAGCTCTGCGGCATTTGTGTTATTACTGATAAAATCAGTTGTTGATGAGCTTGTCCTCACCGTTCCAGCTGTAAAGCTTACGGATCTCCTCACCGATCTTCTCGGAGGGGTGCTCAGCGTGAAGCTTACGCATAGCCTTGAAGTGAACCTGTCTGCCTGCGGGAGACATATCGAGGAGGAATTCCTTTGCAAAGGTACCGTCCTGGATATCGGAAAGGATCTTCTTCATGGTCTTCTTGGTCTCTTCTGTTACGAGCTTGGGACCAGTTACATAGTCGCCGTACTCAGCAGTGTTGGAGATGGAGTATCTCATGCCTGCAAAACCGGACTGATAGATAAGGTCAACGATGAGCTTCATCTCGTGGATGCACTCAAAGTAAGCGTTTCTGGGATCGTAGCCGGCCTCAACGAGGGTCTCGAAGCCTGCCTGCATGAGAGCGCAAACGCCGCCGCAGAGAACAGCCTGCTCACCGAAGAGGTCAGTCTCGGTCTCAGTTCTGAATGTAGTCTCGAGAACGCCTGCTCTTGCGCCGCCGATACCGAGAGCGTATGCAAGACCGATATCCTGAGCGTCGCCTGTAGCATCCTGCTCAACAGCGATAAGGCAGGGAACACCCTTGCCTGCCTGGTACTCACTTCTTACAGTGTGTCCGGGGCCCTTGGGAGCGATCATGATAACGTTAACGTCCTTGGGGGGAACGATGCAGCCGAAGTGAATGTTGAAGCCGTGTGCAAAAGCAAGTGTCTTGCCTGCGGTCATATAAGGAGCGATGTCGCTCTTATAAACATCAGCCTGCTTCTCATCGGGGATAAGGATCATAACGATGTCGGCAACCTTAGCAGCCTCGCTTACGGAAAGTACCTTAAGTCCCTGAGCCTCAGCCTTAGCCTTGCTCTTGGAGCCTTCGTAAAGACCTACAACAACGTTTACGCCGCTGTCCTTGAGGTTAAGGGCATGAGCATGTCCCTGAGAGCCGTAACCAATGATAGCAACGGTCTTGCCGTCGAGTCTGCCCAGGTCACAGTCAGACTGATAGAAAATCTTATTAGCCATTTTAAAATTCCTCCTATAGAAATAATGGATATATAAGTATATATTTCAAAGCGCAATGCTTCAAAAACGTGATTACTTGATGGTAACGCTGCCCTTCTGGATAGCGATAACACCTGTGCGGACGATCTCTTTGATGCCGTAGCCTGCGATAAGGTCGTGCATTCTCTTGAGATGAACGGGAGAGTCGGAGATCTCAATGGTAAGGGTATTTGCGGTCATATCAACTATTCTTGCGCCCATTATCTCGCAGATAGTGAGTATCTCGCCTCTCTGAGCGGGAGTTGCGCAGACCTTGATGAGCTGAAGCTCTCTTGCAAGAAGCTCCTCAGGCTCAAGAGTGCGCACCTTGATGGTATCAACAAGCTTGTTGAGCTGCTTTTCAAGCTGCTGAGCTGTATGCTCGTCGCCGTCGGCAACGATGGTGATTCTGGAAACCTCGGGATCATCGGTAACGCCCACTGCAAGGCTGTCGATATTGAAGCCTCTGCGTGAGAAAAGTCCCGAAACGCGTGAAAGCACGCCTGCATGGTTTTCAACGAGAATGGAAATTGTATGCTTCATATGCACGGACACCTTTCTGATCTATAAAAAATTAAAGTGTGGATTCAAGCTTATAGACATTGCATTCAAGGAGATAGGGCTTGTCGGAATTAACCAGCTTGTCTATCTTTTCCTCAGCCTCTGCCATGGTAACAACTCTGTCAGCCTCGATGCCGTAGGAACGGGCAAGCGCCACAAAATCGGGGCTTCCGTCCAGATGAACGGCTATCTGATGATCTTCATAGTTCTTGGTCTGAAGCTCTCTTACCATTCCGAGGCGGTTGTTTCTCATAATGATTATCTTAACTGCAATGCCCTCCTGCATGATGGTAGCAAGCTCCATCATCTGCATCTGGAACGAGCCGTCGCCGCAGACAACCACAACCTCACGGTCGGGAGCTGCCATTTTTGCACCCACGCCGCAGGGAACGGAGTAGCCCATGGTTCCCATGCCGCCTGTGGTAAGGAAACGTCCGCCCTCCTTGATTGCAAAGTTGTTGCAGCACCAGATCTGGTTCTGACCAACATCGGCAACGCAGACTGTGTTTGCGGGAAGCTTGTCCGAAAGCTTTCTGAGGAACATTTTGGGGTTGATGTAGCCGTTTGTCTCCTCATTTTCGGGAACAGCGTTCTTGATCTCCGCCAGTTCTTCCAGCCAGCTGTCACGCCTGCATGGGGTTATCATCTGGGTAAGCTCGGAAAGGATAGCCTTGCAGTCGCCTACCAGAGGGATATCAACAGGAATATTCTTGCCTATCTCGGCAGGGTCTATATCAATATGGATTATCTTCTTGTTTTCGGCAAGGAATGTGGGGGATTTTACTGCTCTGTCGCCCACTCTTGCGCCTATGAGTATCATGGTATCGCACTCGTTGACCGCACGGTTTGCGGACTTTACTCCGTGCATACCCAGCATTCCCAGATAAAGGGGGTGATCTGTGGGGAAGAGGCTGAGGCCCATCATTGTTGAAACCGCAGGTATCTGTGCCTTTTCGGCAAAGGCTGCAAGCTCATGCTCCGCACCTGCAAGGAAAACTCCTCCGCCTGCGCAGATAAGGGGTCTTTCAGCGCCCTCAATAGCCTCGCACAGCTTTTTTATCTGCATGGGGTTGCCCTTTACGGTGGGCTTGTAGGTGCGCATCTTTACGGTCTCGGGATATGTAAAATCAATAAGAGTGTTCTGAACGTCCACGGGGACATCTATAAGAACGGGGCCCTTTCTGCCTGTGCCTGCGAGGTGGAACGCTTCCTTGAAAATCCTGGGAAGCTCGGCAGCGTCCTTTATGAGATAGCTGTACTTTACAAAAGGCTCCGCAGCACCTGTGATATCCACTTCCTGGAAAACATCGCAGCCTATCTGGTCTGTGGAGACCTGACCTGTGATGCAGATAAGTGGGATACTGTCGGCATAAGCGGTAGCTATGGCAGTAAGCAGGTTCGTAGCGCCCGGTCCCGATGTGGCTATGCAGACAGCAGGCTTGTTGGTTATCCTTGCATATCCGCTTGCCGCATGGCCTGCGTTGGCTTCATGGCGCACCAGAACGTGCTTTATATCCGAGCGGTAAAGCTCGTCATAAAAAGGACAAATGGCAGCTCCGGGGTAGCCGAAGACGACCTTGATACCCTCCATTTCAAGACATTTAACCATTGCCTGAGCAGCACGTATCATTCCTTTTCACGACCTTTCAAAATTTTAATAAATTACTATCCTAAAGCGAACATGGGTATAACACCGCTTTACAGTTCGCATATAGGTATATTATATTACAAACCTCTTTTTTCGTCAAGCAGTTATTGAAATAAAATTTTCCAAACGCTGAATTTAACCTTTTGTTCACATTACCGTGCTAAAATATGATATAATTGATATCAAGGATTTTTGAATTACAAAGGACGTGACATTATGCCCAACAATTCTTTTGAACACAAGCCTGCCGTAAGGGAGGTACTTACCGCCTGCGGCTTTGACTCACTGCACAACGAAAAGGAAGCCATGGCTGAGCTTATAATAAAGGTCTCCTGCGCATATAAGGTGTGGGATTTTGACCTGTCAAGCGCTGCCAACACGATATTAAAATACAACGGACTTATAGTTGACGCAGCACAGGCAATACGCAAGAGCATGAAGGAATATGATTTTCACGGCGGATTTCACTTCTCCCTGGAGCATATGCTGAACGAGCAGGATAACCTTCACGATGAATTTGTGCTGCTGAGAAGATATTCCGAGAAAAACCTCTTCCCCGTGGGAAACGCATTTTCGGAAATAATGTCCCTTGATGAGCAGGGAAAGGTGTATGCAGGCGAAAAATGCCTTGCCGACAGCTTTGAGATATTCATGGACAAGCTCATAGGTGACGCTTACAAGGATATTTAAGAGGATACCGAGTTGAAAAAAATATTATCAGCATTTATGGCAGCCCTGATGCTGCTTCTGTGCTCATGCACAGCCATAAGCGAGAATGAAGATGCCCTGCCAGCCGCAGCCACCGTGGCAGAGCCGCAGCCATACCCTGTGGAAGCGGGGAACCTTATCTTCAATTCTTCCCCCGTGACGGTAGGCTCACTCTCCCCTGCCGTGACCGAAATGATATATGAGCTGGGCTACGGAGACAGGCTCATATGCCGCAGCAGCTACTGCGATACTCCCGAAGAGGTCATGTCCCTTCCCGAAACGGGAAGCGCCGCAAACCCAGATATAGACAAGATAATCTCATATGCTCCCGAGCTGCTTATCACCCAAAGCCCTATCGCAAACAAGGACACAGTGCGCCTAAGCGAAGCGGGAATATCTCTGCTGACACTGCCCGCACCATCATCGCTTGAAGAGCTGTACGATAATTACGCCGCCCTTGCGGACATATTTGCGGGAAGCATTGAGGGTAATTCTCTGGCGGAAAATACCCTTGCGGATATGAAATCAGCGGTAAATGAAGCCAAAAACTCCTGCGAAAGCATTGTTTTTATCATGAATATAGACGGCGACGAGATAACCGCAGGCACAGGCGACAGCTTTGCAGGCGACCTTTTCTCCGTTTTCGGCAGGAACATAGCGGAAAACGATACGGACTATACCACCACCGCCGAGGAGCTTATCAAGGCTGACCCACAGTATATTTTCCTTGCCCGTCCCCTTTCCGCATCTGATTTTGACAGCGGGCTGGCTGAACAGCTCTCCGCATTTTCCGAAGATCACGTTTTCTCCATAGACGCTTCCCTCACCGAACGTCCCACCGCAAGGCTGGCGGAAACTATCCGCTCCGTATCGGAGGTCATGACCGGCACAAATGCGGAGACCACCGAATTTACAGGCGGATATGCGGAAATACACGAAACCTCCGGGCAGTGATAATATGAACCGAAAGTTAATTCAACTTATCTGCAAATCGCACAAATATCAATATAAAGTGCCACGTGAAATTATGCAGCATTTTCACGTGGCACTCTTTTATATTTTTCATAGGCAAATACTATTATATGAACATATCACAATATGGCGATGATTACAGCAGAGTGATTTGGCACATATTCACAAAAGATAGTAAATATGTATTTTTTTCATCGTGTTTGATTATTTTCCCCACGGGCGTTATTATGGTCTCACCACAACAGATACGGTCCAAGGAGGAAATGATATGAAAAACGAAAGATACGAGCTTAATAAGAACCTTGCCCAGATGCTCAAGGGCGGAGTTATAATGGACGTTACCACTCCCGAGCAGGCAAAGATCGCCGAGGCAGCAGGTGCCTGCGCAGTTATGGCGCTGGAAAGAATACCTGCCGATATCCGTGCAGCAGGCGGCGTTTCCAGAATGAGCGACCCCAAGATGATAAAGGGCATTCAGGAAGCTGTTTCTATCCCCGTAATGGCAAAATGCCGTATCGGTCATTTTGCTGAGGCTCAGATACTCCAGGCCATTGAAATAGACTACATCGACGAGAGCGAAGTTCTCTCCCCCGCCGATGACAAGTACCACATCGACAAGACCGCCTTTGACGTTCCCTTCGTATGCGGCGCAAAGGACTTGGGCGAGGCTCTCCGCAGGATCAACGAGGGCGCTTCCATGATAAGGACTAAGGGCGAACCCGGCACAGGCGACGTTGTTCAGGCTGTACGCCACATGAGAATGATGCAGAGCGAGATAAGACGTCTTGTCTCCATGAGTGCCGACGAGCTTTTCGACGCTGCAAAGGAGCTGCGTGTTCCCTATGACCTGGTGCTGTACGTTCACGAGAACGGCAAGCTGCCCGTAGTAAACTTCGCAGCAGGCGGCGTTGCAACTCCCGCAGACGCTTCCCTTATGATGCAGCTGGGCGCAGAGGGCGTGTTCGTGGGAAGCGGTATCTTCAAGTCGGACAATCCCGAAAAGCGTGCCGCAGCTATCGTAAAGGCTGTTACCAACTACACCGATGCAAAGCTTATCGCTGAGCTTTCCGAAGACCTCGGCGAGGCAATGGTAGGCATCAACGAGCAGGAAATAGAGCTGCTCATGGCAGAAAGAGGAAAGTAATATGAATATCGGCGTTCTTGCTTTGCAGGGAGCATTCATAGAGCATGAAAAAATGCTGTCAAAGCTTGGCGTGCAGTCTTTTGAGATACGTCAGAAAAGCGATATACAAAAGAGCATGGACGGCATCATAATCCCGGGCGGCGAAAGCACCGTTATGGGCAAGCTGCTCCGTGAGCTTGATATATATGACGAGCTTAAAGCTATGATAACAAAGGGTCTGCCCGTTTTCGGCACCTGCGCAGGTCTTATCCTCCTTGCCAAAAAGATAGACGGCGAGGAGCCTCATCTGGCGGTAATGGATATCGAAGCAAAGCGCAACGCCTATGGCAGGCAGCTGGGCAGCTTTGCGGCAAAGGGCGACTTTGCCGGCAGAGAGATACCCATGGTATTTATCCGTGCCCCATATATCCCCGAGGTTTACGGTGAAACAAAGGTGCTTTCCGTCACAGACGGCAAGATAACCGCCGCAAGGGACAGAAATATGCTTGCCTGCGCATTCCACCCCGAGCTTTCGGAGGATACAACAGTGCATGAGTATTTCCTTGATATGATACGCTCAGCAAATGTTAAATAAATGTAACATACGCAGTTTGTAACAAATATACAATATCAGCTCATATCCCCACCCGTAAAATGTGCATCATTTTTATAAAGTGGGATATGGGCTGATTTTTCCCTTTATTCAATGTATATATCTGCCAATTTAGGCAGATGATATGATAATAAGATATATCATAATGCACAAAAGCGCCATAATATGCATTTTTTGTGTACAGCTTGCATAAGCCGCAAAAATGGGTATTATATCATATATAACATATAGGAATATATGATATGAGTATATGGATATGATCCAAGGGGGAATTACCAATGGCAACAACAGTAAAAAACAAACGTCTTTATTCCATCGTTACCGTAGGTCTTATGGCGGCGCTGGTTTATGTAGGCAACTATCTCCAGATAAAAATACCTAACGGCGGTCTGGTAACAAGAATACATTTGGGCAACTCCATGTGCCTGCTGGCAGGTCTGCTTTTCGGACGACTGAGAGGCGGTCTTTCATCAGGTATCGGCGCAGCGCTTTATGACCTGTTCGACCCCGTGTACATCGTTTCCGCACCCTACACATTCTTCTCAAAGTTTGCAATGGGCTTTACCGCAGGCCATATCAGAAAGCACTCAAAAAATGAAAAGAGCGCAGTTATCTGGGCGGCAGTTGCAGGTCAGCTGGTATATATCGTGCTTTACCTGCTCAAGACATTCATCAGCCAGATACTTCTCGGCGAGCCTGTTTCCGTTGCACTCAAGCTCACAGGCGTGAATGCAATAACCTCGACAATAAACGGAGTTCTTGCGTGCGTTATCGCAGTACCTCTTTACTTTGCACTTTCCAAGGCGCTTGCTCATACAGGAATTGCGGAGCTTATCACCGAAAAGGAAGAAAACAAGGGCTGGCTCAATCCTCTCACCGCAGGACTTACTGCATTTGCGGTTATCGTTACAGCACTTTATACCATTGACCTTGCAAATACCAATAAGGTTAAGAAGCAGGAAGCTGAAAAGGAAGCTGCATATCAGCAGCAGATAGATGATCTTCAGTATGAGATAGATTTTCTTAAAGATCAGCTTCAGATAGAGATACCTCCCCGTGAGACTGAGGAGGAAGCCGAATAACAGCATTGACCCAAGCGCCCTCACTTCAATGAAGTGGGGGCGCTTTTTTAATAGCAGATGAACGAAACAACGCCCCCGCTTCAGCCGAAACGGGGGCGTTGTTATTTATCATATCAGTTTCCGTAAACCTCTTTTGCTGCGTCAACAGTTGCCTTTGCGTCCCTTGCATAATAATCTGCGCCGATCTTTTCGGCATATTCGGGAGTAAGGACTGCTCCGCCTACGACTATCTTGCAGTCAGGTCTTTCCTTTTTAACAAGCTCAATGGTATCCGCCATTGATTTGAGCGTGGTTGTCATAAGTGCCGAAAGTCCCACAAGCTTTACGCCGTCGATCTTTGCGGCATCGACCACTGCCTGATACTCCACGTCTCTTCCAAGGTCGATGACCTCATAGCCGTAGTTTTCAAGCAGCACCTTTACGATGTTCTTGCCGATATCGTGGATATCGCCCTTTACTGTTGCAAGGACGACCTTACCCTTTGATACGCTGCTGTCGCCTGTGCTTATCTTTGACTTTATCACCTCAAACGCTGCCTGTGCAACGCCTGCGGACAATATGAGCTGGGGAAGGAATATCTTTCCGCTCTCGAAATCCGCTCCCGCCTTGTCAAGGGCAGGGATAAGCATATCGTCAACTATTATCATCGGGTCGGTGGTCTCAAGGAGCTTTTCGGTAATAGCCGCCCCCTCGCTTTTAAGTCCGTTCTGTACTGCAAAGAGAAGTCCCTCGGCAGTGGCATTTTCCGTTCTTGCTGTGCCTGCATTTGCGGCAGGAGCAGGGGCGGCGTTATTATATGCGGCAATGAACTCCATGGAGTCCTTGTCGATATTTGCAAGGAGCTTGTATGCTCTTACAGCGCCCGTCATAGCCGCCACATTGGGGTTGATGATAGGCAGGTCAAGACCGCTTACGAGGCATATCTGCAAAAAGTTGCTGTTGATAAGCTCACGGTTTGGCAGACCGAAAGAGATGTTAGATACACCCAGGACAGTTTTAAGTCCCAGCTCGGTCTTTACCCTATGGAGAGCCTTTACGGTCTCCATAACGCCCTCCTGCTGAGCCGATGCGGTAAGGGTAAGGCAGTCGATGAAAACATCACGCTTGGGGATACCCATTGCAATCGCTCTGTTCATTATCTTCTCCGCAATGGCAAAGCGCTGCTCCGCCTTGGGAGGGATACCGTTCTCGTCAAGGGCAAGTCCTACAACGGCGGCGCCGTACTTCTTTACGATGGGAAGTATGCGTTCAAGTGACTTTTCCTCGCCGTTTACCGAGTTTACTATTGCCTTGCCGTTATACACACGAAGAGCCGCTTCCAGCACCTCGGGGATAGTGGAATCCACCTGCAGAGGCAGGTCGGTAACGCTTTGGAGAGCCTTGACTGTCCTTACCATCATAGCCTTTTCGTCAATATCGGGGAGCCCCACGTTTACGTCCAGGATATCCGCACCTGCGCCTGCCTGCTCGATAGCCTGACCGAGAATATAGTCGATATCGCCGCTTTTCAGCGCTTCCTTAAAGCGCTTCTTGCCTGTGGGGTTGATACGCTCGCCGATAATTCTGGGCTGGTCGATAACAGCCGTGTTGGAATATGAGCATACTGCCGCAGGAATGCTTGCGCCCTTTGTGCGCACAGATTCTCTTTCGGTATATTTCTCCTTTGAAAGACGTGCGGACAGCGCCGAGATATAGTCGGGGGTTGTTCCGCAGCAGCCGCCGAATATCTTTACGCCCATAGCCGCAAATTCGGAAGCAGCCTCCGCAAATTCATCGGGAAGCACGTCATAAAGGTTGGTGTTGGGGTCGGGCAGACCTGCGTTGGGCTTTACAGCCACTGGCAGAGTTGTCCACTTGCAGATCTCGCTTACAACCGGCATAAGGTCCTTGGGGCCGAGAGAGCAGTTTACGCCGATAGCGTCCGCTCCCAGTCCTTCAAGGGTAAGCGCCATGGCTGAACATGAGCATCCTGTAAAGGTTCGTCCGTTTCTCTCAAAGGTCATGGTGCAGATAACGGGCTTGTCGGTATTTTCCTTTGCCGCAAGGAGAGCTGCCTTGACCTCGTAAAGGTCGGTCATGGTCTCGAGGACGATAACGTCAGCGTCCTTTCCTGCCAGCATCTGCTCCTTGAAAATGTCGTATGCTTCCTCAAAGGTAAGGCTTCCCGTAGGCTCCAGCAGCTGACCGATAGGCCCGATATCAAGAGCCGCATATGCTTCTTTGCCGCTTTCAGCACACGCCTTTTTTGCAATGGCGATGCCTGTGCCTATTACCTCATCAACGGAATGACCGCAGTCCTCCAGCTTATAGCGGTTTGCGCCGAAGGTGTTGGCATACACTATCTGAGAGCCTGCGTCGATATACATTCTGTGGATATTTTTTATCATATCCGGGTGAGTAAGATTGAGCAGCTCGGGGATCTCCCCTGCTTCAAGTCCGCTTTTCTGGAGCATGGTTCCCATGGCTCCGTCAAGGAATATAAATTCATTCTGTGACAACAGCTTTTTAAAATCCACAGTGTGTACCTCTCTTTCTGAAACGGCAAACGTCACGCATATTGCAGGTGACGCAGCCCCTCTTCTTTGAGGGAAGAGGCTTATCGGAAACGCCCATTACCGCCGTAACGGACTTTACCGGCGTAAGCATACTGCTGCCCGATGCGCACAGACCTATCTTTCTGGGGGCATCAAGCACATCAAGCAGCTGCTTCTGCATATTTATGGGGAAATCGCCGTACCCGGGCGAATACCGCCAGGTAAAATATTTCCCGTCAAATTCTTTTTTAATTATCTCTTCCGCCTTAGCGCAGACCTGCTCAACGGCAGCCCCCGCAAATGCGTCGGCAATGACAGCCTTTGCCATGTCCTCCACCTGAAGCCGGCGTATAAGCCTGTCCGCACCGCCGCCCACGGTGGCGCACATAACGATTACCCCCGAGCAGCCTTCAAGATGAGCCGCAATGTCGCTGCCGTTAAGCGCCAGAGTACAGCCGCTTATCACAGGCACGCCGTCCTTGAAGCTCAGGGGAAAATATCTGTAAAGGAACTTGGGCGAGATCACACCCAGAAGCCTGCTCTCGCACTCGTCCAGATACTTTCCTGCCGTCTCGCCGATGTTGTTCTCATCGTGGCAGCAAAGGTATCTGAGCGCCTCGTCCCTGTCTATCTCCGTTATTTCAACCATTACAGCAGTCCCGAAACGGCAGAAGATATCTTTTCAGCCACGTAAGGATTGTTCATGGTGTAAAGGTGGATACCGTCCGCACCGCTTGAAATAAGATCAACTATCTGGTCAATGGCGTATGCGATGCCCGCATCTCTGAGAGCCTCGGGATTGTTCTCGTATCTTGCCATCATTCTTGTGAACTTCACGGGAAGGCTTGCGCCGCACATGGATACCATGCGCTCTATCTGCTTCTTGTTGACAACGGGCATAATACCTGCCTCGATAGGCACGTTTATGCCTGCTATCCTTGCCTTTTCAAGGAAGTTGTAGAAATGGCTGTTATCAAAAAAAAGCTGGGACATAAGGTGCTCTGCGCCTGCATCAACTTTTTCTTTGAGATATTTGATATCGGTTATCATATCGGGCGCTTCCACATGACACTCGGGGTAGCAGGCAGCGGAAATATGGAAATCTCCCTTAGATTTAATATATCTGATAAGGTCGCTTGCATAGCGGAAATCATTCTTGGGAGGGCGCTCGGGGTTGATATCGCCTCTGAGGGCAAGGATATTCTCGATGCCGTCAGCTTTAAGTCCTTCAAGGATAATGTCTATATCCTGCTTTGTGTTGCTGACACAGGTAAGGTGAGCCGCAGACTCAATGCCAAGGTCGTTCTTGATATGCGCAGCTATCTTTCCTGTGATATTGTTTCCGTCAGAACCGCCTGCGCCGTATGTAACGCTTATAAAAGCGGGGTCAAGCTTTTTCAGGCTGTCAAGGGTGCTGTAAATAGTGTCGCAGGGCATATTTTTCTTGGGAGGGAACACCTCAAAGGAAAAAACGCACTTGCCCTTGCCAAATAATTCTGATATCCTCATATTTAAACAAACTCCTTTGTTATACTCATTATTCCTATTATAATATTATACCACACTTTAGCACGGCATTATGGTATATTTTGTGTCTGTTTTTTTTCGGGTTTGTATGATGTATCAGTTAAGGCAGCCTTTCATGCACTTTTTGTAGATGCGCATAAAGTATATTATCTCCGCCACTGCGGTTATTGACCATGAAAAGCTGTACAGCAGGTAAAGGGAGGTTATGGTCTGGAAGTGCGCAAAAATGGTATATACCCATATTACCCTGAACACGCAGGAACCCATGATGACGATGATCGTGGGCACAGCGCTTTTGCCCAGTCCTCTTGAAGCGGCAATGGTGCAGTCCATAAAGGCGCTTATGGCATATGACCAGCCCATTATCGTCAGTCTTTCCATACCTGCCTCCGCAACGGCAGGCTCGTTGGTAAACAGGGACAAAAACTCTCTGCCGAATAAAAGCAGCACTCCGCCGAAGATACCGCCTGCCGCAAAGGAATAGAACAGGCTGATAAAATAGCTTTTGAGTATGCGGTCATTCTTTCCCTCGCCGTGATTTCGGCTGATAAAGCTTGCGCAGGCGGTGTAGATCGCCGCCATAACGTTGAAGATAAGTGTATCTGCATTCTGCGCCGCAGAATTGCCCGAAACCATAACAGCGTCAAAATGGTTTACGCCTGTCTGCACAAAAAGGTTCGCCACGGCAAATATGGCGTTCTGCATTCCCGTGGGTATGCCTATCATAAGCACTCCCCCGCAGGCGCTTGTGTCAAAATATTTGTTTGACAGCCGCAGCTTACAGCTGTCCTTTCGCCTCAGCAGGTGGCACATTATCATTGAAGCGGAAAGATACTGGGCGATAACACTGGCGATAGCAACGCCGTCCGCCGCCTTTTTGCACACGACCACAAAGAAAATGTTCAGGATAACATTCAGCACGCCCGCTATAGAAAGATATACCAACGGCTTTTTTGTCTCTCCGCAGGCGCTGAGAACGCCGTTGCCGAAGTTATATACCGCCATGGCAGGCATTCCCAGTGCGTATATTTTAAGGTAAAGCACAGCGCTTTCGATAAGCTCGTCCTTGGTTTTCAGAGTCTCAAGCATGGGGCGGGCAAAAATATTGCACACAAGGCAGAGGATAATTCCGATAATAAGGCAAACGATAAGCCCCGAATACACTGTCCTTGCCACAGTCTCGCTGCTGCCCGAAGTCTTTTCCGCTCCCAGCTGATGAGCCGTTCTTACATTAACTCCTGCGCCCATGCCGATAAGTATGCCCGTAAAAAGCGACACCAGCAGCGCCGTGGAGCCTACCGCTCCCAGAGCGATATAGTCCGCATATTTTCCCGCAATGGCAACATCACTGAGGTTAAAAAGCACCTCCAGCATCTGGGTCATCATAAGTGGCAGGCTGAACACAAGGATATTTTTCCAGAGGGAGCCGCCTGTCATATCTATAGCATTTTTACCTTTTCCGCTCATTCATCTGACCTCCAACAATCCAACTAAAATATGATGATATCACTTTTGTCGTATTATGTCAATGAACTATCTGTTCGAAATATATAGCTGAAATGTACGGAGATATAATGCACTTATGAAAATATGCCGAATTTTCCAAAAGCCCTTGACAAATAAAATAAATGGACTATAATAATAAGTAATCGGATAGTTTACAAATGCGCTGACGGGGACGGAATGTCCGCAGGGAAGCCCTCAGAGAGCCTGCATACGGTGAAAGCAGGCGGCTTTTCGGATATGCTCCTATCACCCCTGAGCTTTGCTGCCCAACAGCTTGTCCAAGTAAGCAGCAGCGGGATTCTCCCGTTACAGAGAGTTTCCGTTGATTGACGGGAAAACGAGCGGCGTTGTGTATTTACTGTGTAAGTACATTCGCAACAAGAGTGGTAACGTGGGTACATTTGTCCTCACCTCTTGAAAAAGGGGTGAGGTTTTTTATTTTTTCCGAAAAATATCATTTTAAAGGAGAATATTTTTATGCTGACACTTGATATGGTTTACAGCGCATCTTACAAGCTCAAAGAGGTTATCCGCAGAACTGACCTTATCCCCTCAAATAAAATTTCTGACAAATGCAACGTGTTCCTTAAAACAGAGAACCTCCAGGTAACAGGTTCATTCAAGGTTCGTGGCGCATATTACAAGATATCCCAGCTTTCCGACGAGGAAAAGGCAAGGGGCGTTATCGCCTGCAGCGCAGGAAACCACGCTCAGGGCGTTGCTCTGGCAGCTGCAAAGAACGGCATCAAGTCCCTTATCTGCCTGCCCGACTCCGCTCCTATCTCCAAGATAGAGGCAACACGTTCCTACGGTGCGGACATCTGCCTGGTTGACGGCGTTTATGATGACGCTTACGCAAAGGCAATAAGCCTCCGTGACGAAAAGGGCTACACATTCATTCACCCCTTTGATGACGAGTACGTTATCGCAGGTCAGGGAACTATCGGTCTGGAGCTTCTGGAGCAGCTTCCTCAGGTAGATGCTGTCGTTGTTCCCGTAGGCGGCGGCGGACTTATCTCAGGCGTTGCATTCACTCTTAAAAAGCTCAGGCCCGAAATAAAGGTTTACGGCGTTCAGGCAGCAGGCGCACCCAGCATGGTACAGTCTCTGGCTGACGGCAAGGTCGAAAAGCTCCACTCCGTTTCCACTATAGCAGACGGCATCAAGGTAATGGAGCCGGGCGAGCACACATTCCAGCTCTGCAAGGAGTATGTTGACGGCATTGTCACCGTTACAGATGACGAGATATCCTCTGCTATCCTCACCCTTATCGAGCAGCACAAGCTCATCGCCGAGGGCGCAGGCGCAGTTCCCGTTGCAGCAGTTATGTTTGATAAGATACCCGACCTTGAAGGCAAGAACGTTGTATGCTTAGTATCAGGCGGTAATATCGACGTTACTATCCTCAGCCGTGTTATTGAAAGAGGTCTCCAGAAGTCGGGAAGGACCTGCCTGCTGAATATCGAGCTTATCGACAAGCCGGGTCAGCTGAAGGGTGTTTCCGATATCATCGCAGCTCTGGGCGGAAATGTTATCTCCGTTCATCATGAGCGTGCAAACGAGGGCAGCGACATCAACGGCTGCTACCTGAGAATTACCCTTGAAACAAGAAATCACGCACACATTGAGGAAATAAAGAACGCACTCACAAAAGCAGGCTTCAAGCTTTATGATAAAAACTAAATCAGATCAGGAGGAATTTATTATGTCAGAAAAGATCTACACCAAAAACGCACCCGATGCAATAGGCCCCTATTCTCAGGCAGTAAAGAGCGGCAATCTGCTTTTTACCTCGGGTCAGATAGCTATCAACCCCGCAACAGGCAATGTTGACGCTCAGGGCATCGAGGCTCAGACCCGTCAGATCTGCGAGAACCTTAAAGCAGTTCTGGCAGAGGCAGGCTGCACTCTTGACAATGTTATCAAGACCACCTGCTTCCTTGACAACATGAACGATTTTGCCGCATTCAACGCAGTTTACGGCGAATATTTCACCAACAAGCCCGCACGCTCCTGCGTAGAAGTTGCAAAGCTTCCCAAGGGCGTTCTTGCTGAGGTCGAGGTAATTGCTGAGCTGTAACGCTTGATGATACGAAAACTCCCGAACATTTCGATGTGAAATGTTCGGGAGTTTTTTTGTTGTGTATGGGGTTCAAGGAAGAGATGTTCGCTTGCCTTTTGCAAAGCCACAGAGAAACCATCAAGGGGAAGGGGAATGCCGTTTTTTGCCCTTGCTTTAGTTTAATACTAAGCACCAATTAAAAACTATACAAAAAATTGAGCATAATCTTGCGTGCATGTAACAAAAAAGACGCATCAAGCAAGTGCCTGATGCGTCTTTGGTAATTTTAGGATTATATTTTACTGAGCAGCCTCAACAGTGGTGATATCGCTGCCGAACCACTTTGTGGAGATCTCGCCGAGCTTGCCGTCAGCCTTCATTTCGCCGAGGATCTTCTGTACCTCGTCACGAAGAGCCTGATCTTCCTTGCGGAAGCCGATAGCATACTCTTCTTCCTCAAGGCCGTCGGGAAGAACTCTGTAATCCTTGCCGGAAGAGGAGATCTCGTAGTTTGCAACAACGCTGTCAAGGAAAACTGCGTCAACAAGACCAAGCTCCATCTGCTGGAGAGCCTCAACGTTTGTTGCCATAGCGGTAACGGTGATAGGAGTATCGTTGGTGTAAAGCTCGGAAGCTTCGAGTATCTCCTGTGCGGAAGAACCGTTCTGAACGCCGATGTTCATGCCTGTAAGGTCAGTCATGGAAGCTGCGTCGGAGGAAGCGGGAACAACGAATACCATCTCGTTCTTCATGTAAGGGTCGGAAAGGTTCATCTGCTCCTGTCTGGAAGCGTTGATGCTCATGCCGTTCCAGATGCAGTCGATTCTGCCGACTGCAAGGTCCTGCTCCTTGGTATCCCAGTCGATAGGCTCCTTAACAAGCTCAACGCCCATTCTGCTGCAAACTTCCTCTGCAACATCAATATCAAAGCCTACGATCTCATCGTTTTCATCGGTATAGCCCATGGGCTTGAAGGTAGCGTCAAGACCGAGAACGAACTTTCCGCTGTCAAGCACTTTCTGGAGTGACTGGTCACCGTCAGCTGCGGTGTCATCACCCTCAGCAGCAGTATCGGCTGCAGTGTCCTCAGCGGCAGTATCTTCGGATGTCTCCTCGGAAGCAGCCTCGGAAGCGGCAGCTGTGGTGTCAGCATTGTCAGCTGTAGTGGTATCATTGGTATCAGCTGTAGTTCCGCAGCCTGCCAGCATCATAGATGCAGCAGCGGCAAAAGCTGTTACAGCAGAGATAAGCTTGATCTTTTTCATGGTATCTTCTCCTTTAAATCTTCAATATGTTCCGCCCACGCAGAACTCTCACTGAATAAATATAACACAATTCTTTTGTAAAGTAAAGTGTTACCGTGATATTTTGGAACTTTACATATATTTCGGAAGAACTTAAAGGGGCTTTTATTGCATTATCATATAAATTTACAGGGAATTATCCCTTCATTACGGTTATTGAAGTTACATCAACGCCTGCGCCCGTGCCCTTGAAGCTTATGCAGTCGATATCGGCAGCAGAGAAGCCGTTTTCTGCGACGGCAGAAGCCATATTTGCAAACTCAAACACTGCAACGCCGTCACCCGAAGAGGAAGCCACAACATCAATATCGGTGCCGCCCACGGTTACGGTCATATAAACGGTCACGGGGATAGTGCCTGTCTGAGCGGTCTCGGCGGTGTAGCTTACTACCAGAAGTCCGCCGTCGGAGAGCATATCGGCAGAAAGTCCCTCGGCAGCAAGGCTTATTGTGCAGGAAGCTTCATTCTCGGCAGCAGCCTTATGCTCGGGAGTTATCTCGATGCCTGCCGCAAACTCTTCCGCAGTTTTCATGGAAACAGCCTCGGTCACTGCTTCGGTGGTCTCGCTTTCTGTAGTTTCCTCGGTTTCGGTCTCGGTAACTGTGGTAACTTCTGTATCGGATATCTCGCTGTCGGGAGTACTTTCGTTATCAACAGAAACCTCCGTAACAGCTTCATCAGCTGCCTCGGTAACGGTAACTGTGGTACCAACAGCAGGCTGGGACGAATTATGTCCGCCCATAAAATAAACGCCTGCTCCCACCGCAGCAACAATGACCACTGCCGCAATCATAATAGCTGCAGTCTTGCCGCCCTTTTTCTTCTGAGAAACTTTCTCAGCCATTTTCTTAAATTCGGAGGAATCGGCAACATATGCGCCCATATCGGAAAAATCGTCCTTTGCTGGGGCTTCCTTTTCGGGCTTCTTTTCAGGCTCATTTTTCTCTTCCTGCTTTTCAGCCTTTGGAGCTTCCGCCTCGGAAGTCTCTGCTTTTGGTGCTTCCGGAGTCTTGGGCGCTTCGGGTGCTTCCGCTGCTTCAGAGACTTCCGAAGCAATCTCCCCGGGCTTTTCGGTATGTATATCAACGCCCTCTATCTTAACTATCTCGGGTATGTCCTCAAGAGCCTTTTCGGCAGCCGCTTCAAGTATCTCAGCAGTTTCATCGGGAGATATCTCGGAGGGGTCTATGCCCTGAAAAACAGCCGTGCTGTTTTCGTCGTCCGCATTTTCGGAAGCGGAATAAATGTCACCTGTTTTATTTGTATCTGTAGAAACCTCAAGCACGGGAGTGCCGCACTCGGGGCAGAATTTGCTGGTCTCAAACAGCTGTGCGCCGCATTTTGAGCATATTGCCATATTGATCTTACCTCCGTATAATAAAATGCCGCATAATATCGCAATGTATATTATACGGCATAATTTGTTAATATATCAATTCAGCGGAGTTATCCCATTGTAAAAAATCTCTGTGTGGCTGTGTAGGTCTTGCCGGGAGCAAGCTCCTCATATCCGCTGAGTTCTGCGGGCATATCAAGGTTGGGGGCATTTACCTGAGCGGTCATAGGCTCGGGGCAGAAATAGTTCATAAAGCCCTCATGGTTCCATACTATCCAGAACTTGTACTTTTCATCAACCTCGTTGCAGATGGTCTTGCCGCTGGCAGTATCGGTCATGATAGTGCCGTGGAAAGGCTTGCCGTCCAGCTCGAGGGTTCCGCCTGAATACATATCGTTGCAGATGTCCCTGAGAACGGGGCAGGTTCCGTTTATGTACTTCTTGTCATAATCTGTAAGCTTTGCACGCTTGCCTGTGGGCAGCCACTTGGACTTGTTGAAGAGAATATGCTCCACAGCGGGAACCTTCAGCCTGATATCCTCCTGAACAGCGCCGTCAACAAAGGGAGCGTTGATGGTGGTGTGTGTTGCGATAGATATGGGCATCATCTTGTCCGACTGATTGATAAGGGTTATCTTATGGGAAAGACCCTTGTCGGAAAGCTCTATTCTTATTCTTACGGTGAACTTTACGGGGAAGCAGTTGAAGAAAAAGTCCTTTTCATCGTAAACATACTCGTTCTCCACAAAAGCGGTATTGCCCTTTGTGCCAAGCTCCTTTACGGTGTATGCTCTCTTCTGGATAAAGCCGTGGAGATGGTTGCCGAAGCGCTCCTCATTTACGGGCAGGCGATAGGTCGCATCAGATGTGTGCAGCACGCCCTTTTCAAAGCGGTTGGGCAGGTACAGGGTGGGAAGACCCCATATCTCGGGAGCGTTCATTATCTCGCCGATAGAAACGCTTCCGTTGTAGCGGAATATCTCCATTCCCCTTTTCTCGTCTCTGAAACGGAGCACGTTGGAACCCAGACCGTGAGCAACTATGGCATAATATCCGCCTGCGGAAAGCTCACAAACCTCTGTGCCCTTGTGGATCGCTTTTCTTGCATAAGTTTCCATATTCTATTTCTCCTTATATGTAACGATCAGGTATCGTATTTTCTTATTCTGAGAGGTATGCCCAGCCTTTCGGATATCTCCTTGCTTTCCTCGATCTCACGCTCGGAGATAACATCTACAACGGTGAACATCACCTGAGGAACATACTTTTTGCAGTCCTGCGCAAAGCTGAGCAGAGCGCTGAAACTGTCCTCCCACTTAGGACGGGTAACAGCGTTGTAGTCCTTTTCATTGCCCGAATTAAGGCTTATGGAAACGATATCCACAGCTCCCTCCAGCATTGCTGCGGTGGGTCTGCCGTGAATTTTGTCCGAAAGCCCGTTGGTGTTCAGGCGTATTATCTTATGGGGATATCGCTTTTTCAGCTCTTTGCCGATAAAAACAACGTCCTCTGCCCTTTCCATAGGCTCGCCGTAGCCGCAGAAAACTATCTCATCAAACTCATTGGGAGAGTATTTGTCAAACTCTGCCAGAACTTCCTCGTTTGTGGGTTCTCTTTCAAGCCACAGGCTGTCGCTGCCGTATGCGCTGTCGCCGTTGTGGCGTATGCAGAACGTGCAGTTGCAGGGGCATCGGTTTGTCAGATTTATATAAAGATTGCCGTGAACATTATAAACAAAGGTAAGACCTTTCAAAATAACACTTCCTATGTTACTTTCTGATTTTAAGTGAAATATCGAACGCCTTTACCGAATGGGTGATAGCGCCTACAGAAATAATGTCAACGCCTGTAGCCGCAGCAGCCGCAACGGTGTCGATATTGATGTTGCCCGAAGCCTCCAGAACAGCCTTGCCGTCTGCGATCTTTACGCACTCGGTCATTTCCTCCGGGGTCATGTTGTCAAGCATGATAACATCAACATTGCAGCCAAGAGCCTCGATAAGCTCTTCCTTGTTTCTTACCTCGACCTCAATCTTAGCCATATGGCCTATCTTCTTTTTAAGGGCGGTAACTGCGCCTGTGATGCCGCCGTATGCGTCAATGTGATTGTCCTTGAGCATAGCCGCATCGGAAAGATTGTAGCGGTGGTTGCGTCCGCCGCCTGCAGTGACAGCGTACTTTTCCAAAGCTCTCAGACCCGGGAGAGTCTTTCTTGTATCAACGATAGAAGCCTTTGTGCCTGCACAGGCTTCCACCAGCTTGTTTGTAGCTGTAGCAACGCCCGACATATGCTGGAGAATGTTAAGAGAGGTGCGCTCCGCTTTAAGGATAGAGCGTGTCTTTCCCTGAACTCTGGCGATGATATCGCCCTTTTTCACTTTTTCGCCGTCGTGAATGAACACCTCGCACTTAACGCCGCTGTCGATGAAAGTAAATGTCCTCAGTGCGCAGTCGATTCCTGCCAGAACGCCCTCAGCCTTGGAGACAAACTCCGCAGTGGATATTTCGTCCTCAGGGATAAGCAGATCGGTGGCAAGGTCAATGTAATTTATATCTTCTGACAATGCTCTCTTGATAACATCGTCAACATAAAATTCGGGTAAAAGCATTTTATTTCCTCCGTGGATAATTTATCAGTTGATGCAGTAGTCCAGAGTTTCGCCGATGCTCTCGGATATGAGCAGGTCGGCTCTGTCATCGTACTGGGTAGTGCTCTTGTTTATAAGAACAAGCTTGTTGCCCTTATAATATTCGATAAGACCGCTGGCGGGATATACGGAAAGCGATGTGCCGCCGATGATAAGAACATCGCAGTTTTCGATAGCCTCGATAGCGCAGTCAACAGTGTGCTGGTTAAGGCTCTCCTGATAAAGCACCACATCGGGCTTGATAAGACCGCCGCACTGTGCGCACTCAGGGATAAAGGGAGAATTTTTTATGTACTCAGCATCAAACATAGCACCGCAGCGGACGCAGTAATTGCGGTGTACCGAGCCGTGAAGCTCATACACGGTCTTGCTGCCCGCAGCCTGATGAAGGCCGTCGATGTTCTGGGTGATAACTGCTTTGAGCTTGCCTCTTCTTTCAAGCTCCGCAAGAGCAAGGTGAGCTTTGTTGGGCTTAGCGTCAAGATAGAGCATCTTATCCTTATAGAACTCGTAAAACTCGCTTATATGGTTGCAGAAAAAGGTACGGCTCAGAATAGTCTCAGGGGGATATTTATATTTCATGTTATAAATTCCGTCCACGCTTCTGAAATCCGGAATACCGCTTTCCGTGGAAACACCTGCTCCGCCGAAAAAGACAATATTATCCGATGAATCTATCCATTCCTTGAGCAGGGCGGTATTTTCGGTAATTGCCATAATAATCAATCCTTTCAAGCTCTTGCGTCTGCACATAAATTTATTATAGCACACTTTTTTAAGGATTTCCACTGTTTTTTAAAATTTTTCTGATTTTTCTGAAAAGCTCTTGACAAATCATAAAAAGTGTGCTATGCTTTCCAGCAATAAGCTTATTATCAAAATATTAAGAAGGAGGCGGAAACAATGACAATGCTTATAATATCACTTAAACTTACAGGTACATATAATAACATTCGGCAGCGCATTGGCATATCCGCACCTTTCAGAGGTCCTCTGCAATAAAATCAGGGGCAGATATAGTCATACATAAGGGCGCTTCCGGGTCGGAGCGCCCTTTTTTTGCGCATTTGTGACCCACTTTCAAGGAGAATTTACATGATAGAATTAAACGGAAAATACAATACAGCAAAGGTTTTTACCGATAATATCGACAGCGCCTCGGTCTCCCAGATAATCGAGCTTTGCAGCCAGGAATTCACTATCGGCGAGAAAATAAGAATGATGCCCGATGTCCATGCAGGCGTTGGCTGCGTTATCGGCACCACCATGACCATCACCGACAAAATTGTCCCCAACCTTGTGGGCGTTGACATCGGCTGCGGCATGGAGACTGTGCTTATCAAGGAAAAGCACATGGAGCTTATGCAGCTCGACAAGCTTATCAGGCGGACTATCCCCTCGGGCTTTGCCATAAGAAGCACTCCCCACAAGCTGGCGGAAGAGGCGTACATCTGCGCCCTCAGATGTGCCGACAAAATAGACCTGCGCCGTGCGGAGCGCTCTGTGGGCACTCTTGGCGGCGGCAACCACTTTATCGAAGCGGACAGGGGCGAAAAGGGCATCTACATCGTTATCCACAGCGGCTCCCGTCATCTGGGTGCAGAGGTGGCAAAGTATTATCAGCAGCAGGCGGTAAAGCAGCTTGAACATTCGGGCGACGGCAAGATCCATGAGCTTATCGACAGTCTCAAGGCTCAGGGCAGGGAGAAAGATATCAGCCGTGAGCTTAAAAAGCTTGAAAGCACCAAGCGCATCACCGTGCCCAAAAATCTTGCTTACGTAAGCGGACAGCTTTTTGAGGACTACATTCACGATATGAAAATAGTCCAGCACTTTGCCGTGCTCAACCGCCGTGCCATGATGACCGAGATAATCAGGGGAATGAAGCTCACGCCCGTTGAGCAGTTCACCACTATCCACAACTACATCGACACGGAAAATATGATACTCCGCAAAGGCTCTGTGTCCGCACAGGCGGGGGAAAAGCTGATTATCCCCATAAATATGCGTGACGGCAGCCTTATCTGCACAGGCAAGGGCAATCCTGACTGGAATTTCTCCGCTCCCCACGGTGCGGGGCGGCTCATGAGCCGAAGCGAAGCCAAGCATAGCTTTACCGTAAGCGAGTTCAAAAAGCAGATGGAGGGCATCTACACCACATCTGTGAGTCAGGGCACACTGGATGAATGCCCCATGGCATACAAGGGCATGAACGATATCCTTGACAACATCGGCGACACTGCGGAGGTAAACGAAATTATCAAGCCCATTTACAACTTCAAGGCAGGTGAGTAAAATGAAAAGCTACGTACCCGTGGAAAAGATGAGCAAGAAAGCAAAACGTGAGTATTTTAACAAACAGCGCAGAGACTGGGGCGGGCTTTCCCCCGTCACCCGCTGCGGAGGCACAAAGGGCTATGACCGTGCCGCCCATAAGGCGGAGAACAGGAAAGCCCTTGCAGAAATGAACTGACAGCTTCTTTATTTTCCCCTTGACAATCCCACTCATTTTGGAGTAAAATAAAAGTTACCAATAACAAAGAAAAGGTGGAAACAAAATGAACAAAAAAGAAGTGGCTGAAATAAAAAGAAGCTTTGCCGAGGGCTGCGGATTTTTTACCCTTAACCGTGTGCTTTACGCCTATGCGGACGCCAAAAAGAACATAAAGTACAGTGATGTTCGCAGCTGGGCAACTATTCCCGAGGACGAGGGCGCTGTGGTCATGGAGACGCTTAAAAAGGTTTTCAGCGGCACTCTCGGCAAAAATCTCAACGAATACGGCTTCCCAAACGAGTCATATGAAGAGGGCGGCGCTCAGAATATCCTTTACGCCGCAGTAAAGGGCAAGCTGGAGGACGAAGAGGCAAACAAGGCGTTCATCGACCGCATTGTTGAAAATACCGCCATGTCCAGCGCATATACTATTATATCGGGTCACTGTACATACAGCATTCTTGTAAAGGACAAGAACGATGAGTGCATCGGCGAGGGCGACTCCGAGTACAATTTCATCGTAACTGCCATCTGCCCCGTAAACACAGGAGATGACGGCCTTTTCTACGATGAGTCTCTGGAGACTATCGCAAAGAAGTCCAACACCGAGATGATAATTGCAAGAGCGCCTCAGGACGGCTTCTTCTACCCAATTTTCAGCGACCGTTCCCCTGACGTTAACCGTGTTATGTACTACACCCGCTCACCCAAGAAGCCCAATCTCTCCATTGTGGAGGACGTATTGGAGTGCCGCTTTGATTTCACTCCCGACGGTGAAAAGGAACGCTTCCGTGCAGTTCTCACCGATGTGTGCCGTGACGAGCTGGATTACACAGTTATCACCCGTGTAAACGACATTATCAAGGAAGTCATCGACCAGAACAAGAACGAGACCGAGCCTCCCGTGATCGACGCAAACAGAATGAAGACCATTCTTTCCGATGCGGGCGTAAGCGATGAAAAGCTTGAAGCCCTTGACGCAGTTTACAAGACTACTGTGGGCGACACCGCTCTGAAGGCGTCTAATCTTGTGGAGAACAAGACCGTTCTTTCCGTTCCCGAAATAACCGTAAACATCAGCAAGGAAGCCACCGACAAGGTGCGCACAACCGTTATCCAGGGCAGAAAATGCCTTATCATCGACCTTGACGACCCCAGTGTTACCATCAACGGCATTGAAACCACCATTGAAACTTCTCAGAACTCCCCTGCCGCAGCTGCGGAAAATCAGCCTGTGACAGTCTGACAGCCAAAATTTCGGTGTATGAAAAGACAAATATAAAGCACATATACAAAAAAGGCTGTTGCAGTTTGATACTGTAACAGCCTTTTGTTTTGGAGAGAGAATTTGTCCGTGCCTGCGCCTTACGGCGGAAACCAAATTTGACGTTCCTGACGGAACATCTCTTGGTTTCAAGCCGCCTGCATAAAAAAGATTTTGGTTTGTTAGTGATAAAATATTTGTTTAGCGTGATTTTTAATTTTCACTGCAGGCGGCTTTGAGGATTTTCAGATAGTCGGCTGTTACTTTAACTACATTGACCGTCAACAAAAAGATTTCGCAGGTAAACGTAGTTTACCACTGCGGCAACAGCGAACAGATGGCTCCGCCCTCTGGACTCCTGCCACCTTTGAAAAGGTGGGCTAAACTTTTTTCCTTAATCTTATTTGTATGAATCTTTTCATTTGTCCGCATAACTAAAAAGGGCTGCTGCATCTTTGTGCAACAGCCCTTTTATCATTATATTATCCTATAATTATTCAACCGAATCAAGAGACTCATTGAACTCGTCAATGAGAACATTTACAGCGTCAGCCAGCGAATCTCTTACAGAAGGCCAGTCGTGACCGTAGAATGCAGCTCTGATACCATACTCGCCGCTGTCCAGAATGTTGTACATATCTGTGGGGCAGCCTGTGTGGATAGAATACATGGGGTGCTCAGCGGTCATTTCGTTGATCCTGTATCTCATCTGGATCATATCGTCAGTCCAGCCGTAATCGTCCTTACGCTTTCTGTCTGCGATCTCGAGAGAGCCTGTGTCGGAGTTTGCAGCAAGTATGCACTCCATAAATCTTGCAACGCCCTCGGGGTTCTGTGCGCCCTTGCAGAGCATATAAGCTTCCAGACCTGCGGGGAGATAATACTCGTCAGCGTCGTCCATCTTGGGAACGGGTACGAACATAACGTCCTCGGAGTTACCGAATTTGGGGTTCCAAATGTCGGGAGAGCCTTCAAGAGTGTATGCGCCGCAAATGTAGAACAGCTCCTTGCCTTCGCCGATGAACTCGGGGTGCTCGCTCCAGTCAAAGAGGGACTTATCGAGAACAAGACCGTTCTGGCTCAGCTCATACATAAAGTTCATGGACTTTTCAAGGCGCTCATCATAAAGGTTGGAAACCAACTGACCGTCTCTCAGTTCAACGGGAGCAACGCCGCAGGTGAGCATAAGGGGCTTTTCATTGAACCAGCCGTCCAGACCGTACTGGTCAGCCTCGGGATCAACATATTCAAGAAGCATATTCTTGAATGTGGACCATGTCCATTCGCCCTTGTCAAGCAGCTCAACGGGATCCTCAAAGCCCTGGGACTCGATGGTCTTCTTGTTGTAGATAACGACCTCGCCTGCTGTTGCCTGGGTAGCCATAAGGTAATGCTTGCCCTTGAGGCTGAACTTGTCGTTAAGCTCCTTTACCGGGTTCCAAAGGTCGGAATCGAAATCAACATAGCTGTCGTAGGACTCAAACTGACCGTTGGGGATACCCTTGGGGAAAGAGTCAAGGTCGCCGCCTGCGATGAAGTCGATGCCTGTACCGCCCAGAATGTTTGTGGAAAGGTCGGTAAAGCGCTGGCTCCATGTGGTGGGGATATATTCAATGGTTCCGCCGTACTTCTTCTCGAAAAGCTCGAGAGAAAGCGCCTTGGTGTTGCCTGATGTGGTAGCGTGGAAAGGATCATAGAAAGAGAACCACTTGATGTTCTTGTTTTCAAGCTCAACATCGGGAAGCAGCTTGGAAACATCGTCCATGGTAACCTGCTCCTCGGAAGCAAGTGTCTCGGTATTGATCTCAACAGTTACCCCTGTTGTGGTGGTTGCGGAGGTGGTAGTATCCTCTGCTGTACCGGATGAACTGCCGCAGGCTGCAAAGCTCGAAGCCATCATAACAGCCGCAAGACCTGCTGCATATCTTTTAAAATTCTTCATAATAATACGCCCTTTCATTTCAAGAGAAAATGTGCATGATAAACTTTTTATAATTATAACATAAAGCTGCATTTCTGTCAACGTTTACATTGTACATTTTGACAAGAAAATAATTGGGTATATTGCCGAGGCTTTTTTAAATAAACCGCCTCGGCATGATATGTTAGTTAATTGCACGTCTCTTCATAGTGTTAACAAGATAAATGAACTCGTCCTTATAATCATCATCGGAATAATCGTACTTGGAAAGCTGTGCGGAAACGTCCTTGTAGGTAACATCGCCGATGTATCTGCTGTTTCTCAGGAGCATGCCGAACTCCGCCACGCAGGAGGCAAAATTCATATCTGCGGACATTTTGTCGGAATAAAGTGACTTGTTAACGGGATATGTTAGCAGCTTGCTTTCGCTGCCCTCAGGCTCCTTGTAGCGGATATTCACGGTGAGAAGCTCGTCGCCCATAACGCCATCGCTGTCAGAAGCATATTTCAGCTCGCTTTCGCCCAGCTCCATTTTGCTGTCAGCAGGAACTATCTCATAAAGCACGGTAACGCTGTGGCCTGCGCCTATCTCGCCTGCGTCCTTGGTGTCATCGTTAAAGTCCTCGGCAGCCATGACCCTGTTCTCATAGCCGATAAGGCGATATCCCTTAACATTTGCGGGATTGAACTCCAGCTGAAACTTAACGTCCTTTGCAACTGTGAAAAGTGTTCCGCTCATTTCATCGACCAGCACCTTTTTTGCTTCCTTTTCGCTGTCGATGTAGGAGTAGTTTCCATTGCCGTAGTCAGCCAGCGCTTCAAGACGGTTGTCCTTATAATTGCCTGTGCCGAAGCCCAGAACAGAGAGGAACACGCCGCTTTCACGCTTTTCCTCAATGAGCCTTGTAAGCTCCGACTCGGAGGAAAGGCCAACGTTAAGGTCGCCGTCGGTGGCGAGGATAACTCTGTTGTTGCCGCCGTCGATAAAATATTTCTGAGCAATATCGTAAGCGGTGTTGATGCCTGCCGCACCTGCTGTTGAGCCGCCTGCTTCAAGGTCGTTGATGGCACGGAGTATCTTTTTCCTGTCGTTTCCGTCAGCGCCTTCAAGCACCACCTCGTCCGAGCCTGCATAGGTGACGATTGAAACACGGTCAGCGGCGGTCAGATTATCGGTAAGCATTGAGAAAGACTTCTGTACCAGCGGCAGCTTGTTGTCATCATACATGGAGCCGCTCACGTCAATAAGGAAAACCAGATTCATGGCAGGGCGCTCATCAAGCACAGCATCAAAGCCCTTGGTATTTATGCCGACCATTAAAAGCTCAGTTTCATCGTTCCACGGGCAGTCGGAAAGCTCTGTATGAACTGCAAACGGCTCGCCGTCGGCAGGATCGGTATAATCATAGTCAAAGTAGTTGATAAACTCCTCAATACGTACAGCATCGGGAGGAACGTCCACGCCGTCATCTATCATTCGGCGGACATTTGTGTATGAAGCTGTGTCAACATCGGCGGAGAATGTGGAAAGAGGTGCGGAAGATACTGCTGTATAGCCGTTTTCCTTGATGTAATTATACTCCTCGTCATTTTGCTGAATATCGGAGTCATCAACGCTGTTCATCTCAGGAGGCATTGCTTCATCATCGGCAGGTGAAGCATCATTGGCATAATCCTCTGCTGCGATAGCCGCCTCGGTATAATACTGCGCTCCTTTTTCGTTGTTCACGGCATAATCACTGCCGCTTGTTTCCATATCGCTGCCGCAGGCGGTAAGGGTGGATACTGATGTTATAACTGCCATAAGGGCAGCAAGCTTTTTCATTGAGTTCATTTTTGTGTTCATAAGATCGTTCCTTTCAAGCATATTCACGCCCGCAGCTTTTCCCAGCTCTCGAAAAGCTTTTCAAGCGAGCATTCCGCTGTTATGTTCATTCGGTCGTAAAAATAGTCGTCCTTATAGACCTGTGGGTAGGTAATGGTGCTGCCGTCCGCTGCAAGGGACTGCCAGCCGTTGTGATAGACCACTTCCCTGTCAAGGGTTATCTCTATCTGAGGGGCATTGTCGAAAACAACTCTGTACATTCCGTCACAGGCGCTGATCGGCAGCAGATACTCACGGTTGTCACGGAGAGCATAGGGCGAGTCGGAATAAACGGTGACTTTTTCGGGGAGAGAAGTCTCGCTGTCGGAGATAAGATGCACCACTTCAAGGGTGTATGCGGTCATATCGCCCTCATTGTCGGAATACATCACCTTGCCGTCGATGAAAAAGTCCGTCTTAGAAAGCACCTGAGCCTCCACAAAATACTCCTGCTCCGCCTCGCTGTGGGAGAGGGCATTGTAGATGCCGCTGTCGGTCTCGGCAAGGTCAAGGGTATAATAATTGTCGGCTGACTGAGTTTCCGTGGAATAATCCCAGCCCATTTCTGCGGCAACTGACGGCATTTCAGCATCATCTGCGGCATATTCGCCGCTTATTTCGGGAGCCATATCCGCCTGAGATGTTTCGTTTGATATCTCACTGTCGCTTATAATGAGCCTGCCTGCGCAGAAAACTGCCGCTAAAACGGCTGCGGCGGAGACGAAAATCCTGACTGTTTTGCCTGATTTATGCGCACACTGCCTTGACGCTGAAACGAAAGGGGTGATATCCTTTTCCTCGTCAGGAGCGCCTGCGATCTTCTCCCAAAGCTTATCCATATCGGGTGCAGATGAATCAATATGTTTTATGTAGTCCTGTTCAAATTTTTTCATCATAACACCTCCCCGTAAAGCTTTCTGAGTTTTTTCACTGCCGACTGATACCGCCAGGCAGCGGTACCGATGGGAATTTGCAGCACGTCCGAAATTTCCGCAAACGTAAGCTCGCAGTAAATTTTCAGATGGACGATCTCCCGCTGGTCGGCACTCAGGGCATCAAGCATCTGCTGCACTGCCATGTCTGACGATACATTTTCCTCAGTATCGGCTGTATCAGCCACATCGGAAAGCGTACTGCTGTCGTCATCATCGGCTGATGATGTGGATGGAACCTCTCTGCTTTGCCTGCGGATAATATCCAGCGCAAGATTTCTGGCTGAAACAAGAAGCCATTTCTTGTGCCCCGTGCCTGCCCTGTAAATATGAGCAGCCTTTCTGAGCCTCAGGAAAAATTCTGAGGTAATATCCTCCGCAAGATGCGGACTTCTGCACAGGCTAAGTACGGAAGAATATATCATTCGCCCGTACTCCTCATAGACCTGTTTAAGTCCCTGCATATCTCCGCCCGCAAGCATCGTCATACAGCTTGTAAAATTGCTTTCAGTCATTATTTTCACCCCGTCTGACCGTTTTCATATGTATATACGTCTGAATAGGAACGATTTTATTGCATTTATTTGTAAACAATTTATTAAGTGAGCTGATAAAAGAAAAGACCTTTTCGCAAGGAAAAGGTCTTTTCGGAAATTCAAGTGCGTATTGAGATTATTCGTTGATCTTAGTAACAACGCCGGAACCAACGGTACGTCCACCCTCACGGATAGCGAAACGAAGTCCCTCTTCAATAGCGATAGGAGTGATGAGCTCAACTGCGATCTCAACGTTATCGCCGGGCATGCACATTTCCTTATCAGCAGGAAGTGTGATAACGCCGGTAACGTCAGTTGTTCTGAAGTAGAACTGAGGTCTGTAGTTGTTGAAGAAAGGAGTATGACGTCCGCCCTCTTCCTTCTTCAGTACGTAAACCTGACCGCTGAACTTGGTGTGGGGGTGAATAGAACCGGGCTTGCAAAGAACCTGGCCTCTTTCGATGTCAGTTCTCTGGATACCACGGAGAAGAGCACCGATGTTATCGCCTGCCTCAGCGTAGTCAAGAATCTTTCTGAACATTTCGATACCGGTAACAACAGTCTTAGCTCTCTCGGTAGTAAGACCGATGATCTCAACTTCGTCACCAGTTCTGAGCTGACCTCTTTCAACTCTACCTGTAGCAACAGTACCACGACCGGTAATGGTGAATACGTCCTCAACAGGCATAAGGAAGGGCTGGTCTGCCTTTCTGTCGGGAGTAGGAATGTACTCGTCAACAGCGTCCATGAGTTCCTGAATGCACTTGTACTCAGGAGCGTTAGGATCGGTAGAAGTGGAGTTAAGAGCCTGGTAAGCAGAACCGATGATGATAGGAGTATCGTCGCCGGGGAAATCGTACTTATCGAGGGTCTCACGGATATCCATCTCAACGAGCTCGAGAAGCTCAGGATCGTCAACCTGGTCAGCCTTGTTCATGAATACAACGATGTAAGGAACGCCAACCTGACGAGCGAGAAGAAGGTGCTCCTTGGTCTGAGCCATAGGTCCATCAGTAGCAGCAACTACGAGGATAGCACCGTCCATCTGAGCAGCACCGGTGATCATGTTCTTAACATAGTCAGCGTGGCCCGGGCAGTCAACGTGAGCATAGTGACGCTTGTCAGTCTCGTACTCAACGTGAGCGGTATTGATTGTAATACCTCTTTCTCTCTCCTCGGGAGCCTTATCGATATCAGCATAGCCCTCAAACTGAGCCTGACCCTTAAGGGAAAGATACTTGGTGATAGCAGCGGTAAGAGTGGTCTTACCATGGTCAACGTGACCGATAGTACCAATGTTTACGTGGGGTTTGGTTCTTTCGAAATGTGCCTTTGCCATTGGAAATTTCCTCCTTTAATTAGTAAAGTTATAAGCCTATGCAACCATTTTAACAGATTATTAAGCGGATTGCAAGCGTTTTTTGTAAATTTTCGGCTAAAATTATCAGCCGTTTGCCTTGTTTCTTGCAGACATGATCTTCTCTGCAACGGAACGAGGAACCTCTGTATAGCTGTCGGGCTCCATTGTGTAGTTACCACGGCCCTGAGTCTTGGAACGGAGGTCGTTGGAGTAACCGAACATCTCGGAAAGAGGAACAAGTGCATCAACCTGAGCTGTGCCGTTGTTGATCTCCTGGCCGAGGATCTGTCCACGACGGGAGTTAAGATCACCGATAACGGTACCCATGAAGTCCTCGGGAACAAATACGGAAACCTTCATGATAGGCTCGAGAATGCAGGGATCAGCCTTCTTCATAGCTTCCTTGAAAGCCATAGAACCGGCGATGGAGAATGCCATTTCGGAGGAGTCGACCTCGTGGTAGGAGCCGTCGTAAAGAGTAACCTTAACGTCAACAACCTGATAACCGGCGAGAACGCCTGCCTTCATAGCGCCCTGAATACCCTTGTCAACAGCGGGGATGTATTCCTTAGGAATAGCACCGCCGACAACGGCATTAATAAACTCGTAACCCTTACCGGACTCGTTGGGTTCAACCTTGATCTTAACGTGACCGTACTGACCCTTACCACCGGACTGACGAGCATACTTGTGGTCAACATCAGCAAGCTTCTTGATTGTTTCCTTGTAAGCAACCTGAGGTGCACCTACGTTAGCCTCAACCTTGAACTCTCTGAGGAGACGGTCAACGATGATATCCAGGTGAAGCTCACCCATACCTGCGATAATGGTCTGACCTGTTTCTTCGTCAGTCCATGTTCTGAAGGTAGGATCCTCTTCAGCAAGCTTTGCAAGGCCGATGCCCATCTTTTCCTGACCGGCCTTAGTCTTAGGCTCGATAGCGAGCTGGATAACAGGCTCGGGGAATTCCATGGACTCGAGGATTACAGGGTGCTTAGGATCGCAGAGTGTATCACCGGTAGTTGTATTCTTAAGACCTACGCAAGCAGCGATATCGCCGGCGTAGCAAGTCTCGATATCCTTTCTGTGGTTGGAGTGCATCTGAAGGATACGACCCATTCTTTCAGAGTTGTCCTTAGTTGCATTGAGCACAGTAGCACCTGCGTCAACAGTACCCGAATAAACTCTGAAGTAGCAGAGCTTACCAACGAAGGGGTCAGTTGCAATCTTGAATGCAAGTGCAGCGAAAGGTTCAGTATCGGATGTGATTCTCTCGGTCTCCTCACCTGTATCGGGGTCAACACCCTTGATAGGAGGAATATCGAGAGGAGAGGGCATATAATCAACAACGGCGTCAAGAAGCTTCTGAACGCCCTTGTTCTTATAAGAAGTACCGCAGGTTACGGGAACGAACTTATTGGCGATGCAGCCTTCACGGATGCACTTCTTAAGTTCTTCTGTGGTAAGCTCTTCACCCTCAAGGTATTTTTCCATGAGCTCGTCGTCCATTTCAGCAGCAGCTTCAACAAGCTTCTCACGGTATTCGTTAGCCATGTCAACCATGTCAGCGGGAATATCCTCTACTCTGACATCCTTGCCAAGGTCATCGTAATACACGTCTGCCTTCATTTCAACCAGGTCAATGATACCCTTAAAGTCATCTTCCGCACCGATAGGAAGCTGAATGGGCACTGCGTTACACTTGAGGCGCTCGTGCATCATTTCAACAACACGGAAGAAGTTGGCACCCATAATATCCATCTTATTTACATAAGCCATTCTGGGTACCTGATATTTATCAGCCTGACGCCATACGGTCTCAGACTGGGGCTCAACGCCGCCCTTTGCGCAGAAAACAGTTACAGAACCGTCAAGAACTCGAAGCGAACGCTCAACCTCTACTGTAAAGTCAACGTGGCCGGGGGTGTCGATGATATTGATTCTATGGCCTGCCCAGTGGCAAGTAGTAGCAGCGGAGGTAATTGTGATACCTCTCTCCTGCTCCTGAGCCATCCAGTCCATTGTTGCAGAACCATCGTGAGTTTCACCTATCTTATGGTTTACACCGGTATAGAAAAGGATACGCTCGGTGGTAGTTGTTTTACCTGCATCGATGTGAGCCATGATACCAATATTTCTTGTTTTTTCAAGTGAACAATCTCTTGGCATAGCTTTTCCTCCAAAAATCTGCTGCGGCTGTGATAACCGCAGCCGTCACGTTTATAACGTTTTGCTTCGGCTTTGCGGCCTGATCACCATCTGTAGTGAGCAAATGCCTTGTTAGCCTCAGCCATCTTGTGAGTATCCTCACGCTTCTTGCAAGCTCCGCCCAGACCATTCATAGCGTCCATGATCTCAGCTGCGAGTCTCTCCTTCATGGTTCTCTCGCTTCTTGCTCTTGCGTAAGTTGTAAGCCATCTGAGTCCAAGAGTCTGCTTTCTCTCGGGTCTAACCTCCATAGGAACCTGGTAAGTAGCACCACCTACACGGCGAGCCTTTACTTCCAGGAGAGGCATGATGTTTTCCATAGCCTCGTTGAATGCTTCAAGAGCATCCTTTCCTGTCTTTTCAGCAACGATCTCAAATGCGCCGTAAACGATCTTCTGAGCTACGCCCTTCTTACCGTCGAGCATGATATTGTTGATAAGACGTGTAACGATCTCGGAATTGTAAACAGGATCACAGAGAACCTCACGCTTAGCTATTTTACCTCTTCTTGGCACAATACTTCCCTCCTTCATAATAATGATATCATAGGTACTCGTTTCTTCCACGACACGTCGTCCAATGCAGAGGTATCATCTATATTAAAATGAATAACTCCACAATTTAATCGCTGTGTGGTTTCATTGAGTCTCATAATTGATCGGCAGCGCTTTTAATTACTTAGCACCGGCCTTAGGCTTCTTCGCACCGTACTTGGAACGAGCCTGATTTCTCTTGGCAACACCCTGAGCATCGAGTGTACCTCTGATGATGTGGTAACGAACACCGGGGAGGTCCTTAACTCTTCCGCCTCTGATGAGTACGACAGAGTGCTCCTGAAGGTTATGTCCGATACCGGGAATGTAAGCTGTTACTTCATTACCGTTGGTAAGCTTTACTCTGGCGATCTTTCTCATAGCGGAGTTAGGCTTCTTAGGTGTAGCAGTTCTTACAGCGGTGCATACGCCTCTCTTCTGAGGTGAGCTCAGATCGATAGCGATCTTCTTCTTGGAGTTATAACCCTTCTGAAGTGCAGGTGCTGTGGACTTCTTTTCGATAACGTCTCTTCCCTTACGAACCAGCTGATTAAAGGTAGGCATTGATACATCTCCTTTCATAGATTTTCGTGATATAAATATGCTTACAAAAACATACCATCACACAATTAAATATTATACACGCATTTTCCCCCATTGTCAAGCACTTTATACAAATTTCACTTTAAAAATTTGTTTTTGTGGTTTTATACAACCGAAAAACCCGCAAAGCACGCAAATGAGGGTAAAATAACGAAAATTCGGAGCAGCATCTCTGCCGCTCCGAACCTTGAACGTTTGTTATTGATGTTATCAGTGAACCGCTGTATGATCCGCATTTTCGGACTTGACGATCTGAACGTTGTTGTAAACGTCCATACCGGTACCTGCGGGGATAAGCTTACCGATGATAACATTTTCCTTAAGACCGAGAAGATGGTCGCTCTTGCCCTTGATAGCAGCATCTGTAAGAGCACGGGTGGTCTCCTGGAAGGAAGCTGCGGACAGGAAGCTGTCGGAATTGGAGGAAGCCTTTGTGATACCCTGGATAATAGGCTTGAAGGTAACGAACTTGAGACCTTCTTCTCCTGCTTCCATTCTTGCCTTGATCTTCAGGTTCTCCTCGTAGATCTCCTTGCGGTCAACTACGGAGCCGGGAAGCATGAAGCTGGAGCCTGCCTCCTCAACACGAACCTTCTTGAGCATCTGGCGAACGATTACCTCGATGTGCTTATCGTTGATATCAACACCCTGGAGACGGTAAACCTTCTGAACCTCGGTGATGATGTAGTTCTGAACAGCCTGCTGACCGAGAACCTCGAGGATATCGGAAGGATTAACGGAGCCTTCGGTAAGGGACTCACCCTTTTCAACCACATCGCCCTCACGCACCTTGATCTTGTAGCCGTAAGGAACGGGATAGTACTCTTCAGCGCCTGTTTCCTCATCGGTGATGATAACGTTTCTTGTCTTCTTGATCTCTTCCATACGAACCTTGCCGCCGAACTTGGCAATGATAGCCGCATTCTTGGGACGTCTGCTCTCGAAAAGCTCCTCGACACGGGGAAGACCCTGTGTGATATCTTCTGCGGAAGCGATACCGCCTGTATGGAAGGTTCTCATTGTAAGCTGTGTACCGGGCTCACCGATGGACTGAGCAGCGATTACGCCGACAGCCTCGCCGACAGCAACAAGATTGTTGTTGGACATATTAGCGCCGTAGCACTTAGCGCAAACGCCGTGCTTAGCGTGGCAGTTGAGAACGGAACGGATAGTAACTCTCTCAACGCCTGCGTCAACGATCTTCTTGGCATCGTTCTCGTTGATGAGCTTGTTCTTGCTTACGATAAGGTTGCCTGTCTTGGGATCGTAAAGATCGTCCATAAGGTAACGGCCAAGAAGTCTTTCCTGGAGAGGCTCGATCATCTCGTTGCCGTTCTTGATGGTGTAGATCTCAATACCCTCATCAGTGCCGCAGTCCTCCTCGTGAATGATAACGTCCTGAGAAACGTCAACCAGACGACGTGTGAGGTAACCGGAGTCAGCGGTACGAAGAGCCGTATCTGCCAGACCCTTACGGGCGCCTCGGGAGGAGATGAAGTATTCCAGAATGTTAAGACCTTCACGGTAGTTAGCTCTGATAGGCATCTCGATGGTCGAACCCGATGTATTGGCGATCAGACCTCTCATACCTGCCAGCTGACGGATCTGGTTGATAGATCCACGGGCACCTGAGTCAGCCATCATGAAGATGGGGTTGTACTTGCCAAGGTCATTCTTCAGAGCAGTCGTTACATCATCTGTAGCGCCGTTCCAGATCTGAATGAAGCGCTTGGACTTTTCAGCTGCGGAGATGAAGCCTCTGCGGTACATTGCGTTGATCTTCTCGACCTGCTTATCGGCATTTGCGAGGATCTCAGCCTTTTCCTTAGGAATTTCGGCATCGCATACTGCAACGGTGATAGCAGCCTTGGTGGAGTATTTGAATCCGAGAGCCTTGATCTTATCAAGAACTTCGGAAGTAGTGGTTGTGCCGTGAGTTCTTATGCAGCGCTCGATGATATCGGAGAGCTGACCCTTCTTAACAAGGAAGTCGATCTCAAGATCAAACTGCTTATCGGAGTTGGTTCTGTCAACATAGCCCAGGTTCTGGGGAATGTTCTCGTTGAAGATAAGACGGCCGACGGTGCAGTCGATTATCTTGGATACCTTTCTGTCGCCGATATCCTTGGAGATACGGACCTTGATAGCAGCGTGAAGTGTTACTACGCCCTCCTGATAAGCCATGAGAGCCTCGTTAACGTCACGGAATACCTTGCCTTCGCCCTTTTCTCCCTCTTTCTTCATGGTAAGGTAGTACGAACCCAGTACCATATCCTGTGAAGGAACGGCAACGGGACGGCCATCAGAAGGCTTCAACAGGTTGTTTGCAGCCAGCATGAGGAATCTTGCCTCAGTCTGAGCCTCTGCGGAAAGGGGAAGGTGAACAGCCATCTGGTCACCATCGAAGTCGGCGTTGAACGCAGTACAAACCAGAGGGTGAAGCTTGATAGCACGGCCTTCAACGAGGATAGGCTCGAATGCCTGGATACCCAGACGGTGAAGTGTAGGCGCACGGTTCAGAAGTACGGGGTGAGACTTGATAACATTCTCCAGTGCATCCCATACATCGTTCTCCGCTCTGTCAACCTTCTTGCGGGCGGACTTTATATTGGTGGACTTGCCTGTATCAACAAGTCTCTTCATAACGAAAGGCTTGAAAAGCTCGAGAGCCATCTCCTTGGGGAGACCGCACTGATACATTTTCAGCTCAGGGCCAACGACGATAACGGAACGTCCTGAGTAGTCAACACGCTTACCGAGGAGGTTCTGACGGAAACGTCCCTGCTTACCCTTAAGCATATCGGAAAGAGATTTCAGCGCACGGTTGTTGGGGCCTGTTACAGGTCTGCCGTGACGGCCGTTGTCGATAAGTGCATCGACAGCTTCCTGGAGCATTCTCTTTTCGTTTCTGATGATGATGTCGGGAGCTTCCAGCTCCAGCATCTTTTTAAGACGGTTGTTACGGTTGATAACACGTCTGTAAAGGTCGTTCAGGTCGGAGGTAGCATATCTGCCGCCGTCCAGCATTACCATAGGACGAAGATCGGGAGGGATTACGGGAACAACGTCCAGTACCATCCACTCGGGCTTGTTCTCAGAGAGACGGAAGGACTCGATGATGTCCAGTCTCTTGAGGAGCTTTATTCTCTTCTGACCTGCGGGCAGATCCTTCAGCTCGTCTTTCAGCTCGTCGGATACCCATTCAAGGCAGTTGATCCACTTGGACTTGTCAGCGATCTCATCATACTCGCCGTTCTTGTTAGCCTCAGCGATCTTTTCATCAAACAGCTTCTCGATGTACTTGGAGCCGTAGATTACCTTGATGCAGTTGTCGCTTCTCTTTTCCTCTTCCATCCAGTTGTATCTGGTGATGGCGTAGTTATACTCATCTCTGGAAACGAACTGACCAACTTCATATTTCTCATTGTTGCCGTTGTCGGTGATAACGAGAAATCTCTTTGCAAGAGTGTCTCTGATCTGCTGCTCGGTAAGACCTGTTACAGCAGCGAACTGGTCAATGTACTTGACGATGTACTGATTGTATCTCTCAGGGTCATAGTCCTCAAGGAGATCCTTAATAGCCTCTGCACCCATTGCAGCATAGAAATCGTCCTCGTACTTCTCGCACATATCGGAATATTCCTTTTCTGTGAGAAGCTGCTTCTTGACAAGCTCGGTGTTACCAGCGTCAACAACGATATATTTTGTAAAGTAAAGGACCTCTTCAAGACGCTTCTGGGAAACCTCAAGCACCTGACCGATTCTGGAAGGTGTGCCCTTGAAGTACCAGATGTGGGAGCAGGGAGCAGCAAGAGCAATGTGACCCATACGCTCACGTCTTACCTTTGCACGGGTAACTTCAACGCCGCAGCGCTCGCAGACCTTGCCCTTAAAGCGGATCTTCTTATACTTACCGCAGTGACACTCCCAGTCCTTGGTAGGACCAAAGATCCTTTCGCAGTAAAGACCGTCTCTTTCGGGCTTCTGTGTTCTGTAGTTGATGGTTTCAGGCTTTTCAACAGCGCCGTATGACCAGCTTCTGATTTTTTCGGGGGAAGCAAGACCTATCTTAATAGACTCAAAAGTTTTTAATTCCAAAAGCTTACACTCCTTATCAATAGAGTTTTGGATATCTAATATTTCTTTCCCGCATAAAGCGGGAAAGAAACTCAAAATTGTGCTTTAAACCGGTTTATCAGATAAGATCGTCTGAATCGTCGTGCATGAAGTCGGAATCATCGTCATCGTCCAGACTTCCGAAATCCTCTTCATCGTCGTCAACCAGCGAGAAGCCCTCGTCCAGATCGCCGTCGTTGAGATCGTCCTCGGTGTAGTGGCTGTCGTCGGAGGAAGAAAGATCCTCGTAATCGTCAGCATCTGAAACAGGCTGTGGGATAACATCGTCGTCGTCCTCAAATGTGGACTTAAGATCGATCTCCTCGTTGTTTTCATCAAGAACACGGATATCAAGGCAGAGTGACTGGAATTCCTTGATAATAACCTTGAATGCCTCGGGGATACCGGGCTTGGGAACGTTCTGTCCCTTAACGATAGCCTCATAGGTCTTTACACGGCCGACGGTATCATCGGACTTAACGGTAAGGATCTCCTGAAGAGTATAAGCTGCGCCGTAAGCCTCCAGCGCCCAAACTTCCATCTCTCCGAAACGCTGACCGCCGAACTGAGCTTTACCGCCCAGAGGCTGCTGTGTTACGAGAGCGTAAGGACCTACGGAACGTGCGTGGATCTTATCATCAACAAGGTGGTGGAGCTTCAGGTAGTACATGATACCAACGGTAACTCTGTTATCGAAAGGCTCACCTGTACGTCCGTCACGAAGAACGATCTTGCCGTCCTCGTCCATGCCTGCTTCCTTGAAGCACTCACGGATATCCTCCTCGTGTGCGCCGTCGAATACAGGGGTCATTACCTTCCAGCCAAGCTTTCTTGCAGCCATACCGAGATGAACTTCAAGCACCTGACCGATGTTCATACGTGAAGGTACACCCAGAGGGTTAAGAACGATATCCAGAGGAGTACCATCGGGAAGGAAAGGCATATCTTCGGACTTAAGGATACGTGAAACGACACCCTTGTTACCGTGACGGCCCGCCATCTTATCGCCGACGGAGATCTTACGCTTCTGTGCGATATAGCATCTTACCAGCTTGTTAACTCCGGGAGAAAGCTCATCGCAGTTCTCACGGGTGAATATCTTGACATCGACAACAACGCCCGATTCGCCGTGGGGAACCTTCAGGGAGTTGTCTCTTACTTCCTTGGCCTTTTCACCGAAAATAGCTCTCAGAAGTCTTTCTTCAGCGGTAAGCTCGGTCTCTCCCTTAGGAGTTACCTTTCCGACGAGGATATCGCCGGCTCTTACCTCTGCACCGATACGAATGATACCACGGTCATCGAGATCCTTAAGAGCGTCCTCACCAACGTTGGGGATATCTCTTGTGATAGTCTCGGCACCGAGCTTTGTATCTCTTTCCTCGATCTCATACTCTTCAATATGGATAGAGGTGTAAATATCTTCACGGACAACACGCTCGTTAAGAAGAACGGCGTCCTCGTAGTTGTAGCCTTCCCAGGTCATGAAGCCGATAAGAGCATTCTTACCGATAGCAAGCTCGCCGTTGCTGGTTGCGGGACCGTCCGCAAGGACCTGACCAACGTGAACTTCCTCGCCCTTGTCAACGATAGGTCTCTGGTTTACGCAGGTACCCTGGTTGGAGCGCTTGAACTTGGTGAGCTTATAGGTGTGAGTTGCGCCTGTGCCTTCCTTGACAACGACCTCGTCAGCGGAAACACGCTCAACAACACCGTCATGCTTGGAAACGATGCACACGCCTGAGTCAACAGCAGCCTTGTACTCCATACCTGTTCCAACGATAGGAGCTTCGGTCTTGAGAAGAGGCACAGCCTGACGCTGCATGTTCGCACCCATGAGGGCACGGTTAGCATCATCGTTTTCCAGGAAGGGGATCATTGCAGTCGCAATGGAAACGACCATCTTAGGAGAAACGTCCATGTAGTCGATACGTTCTCTCTCGCACTCGAGGATCTGGTCTCTGTAACGGGCATTTACTCTGGGACGTGCAAACTTGCCTTCCTCGGTAAGAGGCTCGTTAGCCTGAGCAACGGTATAATTATCCTCTACATCGGCAGTCATATATACAACTTCATCGGTTACAATACCTGTAGCCTTATCCACCTTTCTGTAAGGTGCTTCGATGAAGCCGTACTCATTTATCCTTGCGAAAGATGCAAGGTAGGAGATCAGACCGATGTTAGGTCCTTCAGGAGTCTCGATGGGGCACATTCTTCCGTAGTGGGAGTAGTGAACATCTCGAACCTCGAATCCTGCACGGTCTCTGGAAAGACCGCCGGGGCCCAGTGCGGAAAGACGTCTCTTATGAGTAAGCTCAGCAAGAGGGTTGTTCTGATCCATGAACTGTGACAGAGGCGAGGAGCCGAAGAACTCCTTGATAGCCGCAGTTATGGGACGGATATTGATAAGGCTCTGAGGTGTAATGGTCTCAACGTCCTGAGCCTGTGTGTTCATTCTTTCACGAATGCTGCGCTCCATACGGGCAAAACCGATCCTGAACTGGTTCTGGAGCAGCTCACCAACGGAACGGATACGTCTGTTGCCAAGGTGGTCGATATCGTCAACAGTACCAACGCCCTCGCAGAGGTTGATGAAGTAGCTGATCGTGGAGAAAATATCGTCAAGTGTGATGTGCTTGGGAACAAGCTCGTCAACACGCTTCTTTACCATTTCCTCCAGCTCGTCCTTGTCGGCAGCGCTTTCAAGGATATCCTTCAGGACCTTGAAGGAAACAAGCTCGTTGATGCCGTACTGAGCGGTATCGAAATCAACATAGCCGTTGATATCTACCATGCCGTTGCCGATGACCTTGACTTCCTTTTCCTCAACACGGCTCATAGGCTCGCCGCCTGCGGGATTGGAATAGATCTCCTTGTGAACGACCTTCAGCCATACCTCGCTTACGCCTGCCTGCTGGATCTCCATAGCCTTGTCGTAGGAGAGAAGCTCTCCCTCGTCAGCCATGATCTCGCCTGTCAGGGGGTTAGCGATAGGTCTTGCAACGTAGTGACCTGCGATTCTTGAGCCAACGCCCAGCTTCTTGTTGTACTTATATCTTCCGAAACGGGAAAGATCATATCTCTTTGCATCGAAGAACAGCATATTCAGGTGAGAGATAGCGCTGTCAACTGTAGGAGGCTCGCCGGGGCGGAGCTTCTTATAAACCTCAAGAAGAGCTTCCTCGGTGTTCTTGGTAGCGTCCTTCTGGAGGATAGTCTGGCTAAGTCTCTCATCGGGGCCGAACATTTCCTCGATCTCAGGGTCGGTTCCGACACCGAGAGCACGGATAAATGTGGTAAGAGGTATCTTTCTGTTCTTATCGATACGAACATAAATAACATCGGCGGAGTCCATCTCGTATTCAAGCCATGCGCCTCTGTTGGGGATAACTGTAGTCTTAAAAAGGTCCTTACCGGTCTTATCCTTTTCAAAAGAATAGTAAACGCCGGGTGAACGGACCAGCTGTGATACGATAACACGCTCAGCGCCGTTGATAACAAAAGTGCCGCTTTCGGTCATAAGCGGGAAATCGCCCATGAACACTTCGTTTTCCTTAACGTCGCCGGTCTCCTTGTTCCAAAGGGTAGCCTTTACTCTGAGCGGAGCGGCGTAGGTAACGTCTCTTTCTTTACACTCCGCAACGGAATACTTAGGTGTTTCATCAAGATGATAATCGACAAAGTTAAGAACTAAGTTGCCGTTATAATCCGTGATAGCGGCAACGTCACGGAATACTTCTTTAAGTCCCTCCTCAAGAAACCATTTGTAGGAATTTTTCTGCACCTCGATAAGGTTTGGCATCTCCAGAGCTTCGTTGATCTTACCGAAGCTCATACGAGTGGTCTTGCCGAGCTGCACCGGCTTTACATTCACCATAGGCGGACTCCTCCTCATAATTTTAGAAGAAATAATGTCTATCTTTGCCCTTACAAAGATTATTGGCTTAAAAAACGATTCTGAAACTGCGCCGCATAACGTTTTTACGCAGCTGCCGCAGTGTCGGCAAAACAAGCCATGATAAGCATAAGCCGCAATTAACTTTAGTAAAACAGGCATAAGTTTACATTATGATACAGTATATTATTATATAACATCTGTCAGCCCTTGTCAAGGGATTTCTTTCTCATTTCCTCAAATTTTACATTTTGTACAATTCCGTTGGTATAAATATTAACACCATTGCGCAATTACACATAAACAATAAGAGGACTTCGGACAATTTGTTCCGAAATCCTCTTGATTTTATATGATCTATAAATTCACCTGTCAATTTTTCCAATCAACTCTATATTCTCTGCAAAGAAATCAACAAGGTGATCCATTACCCCCTGAGCTGCAAATATAGTTGCTATGGTCAAATAATCCTTGTCGCAATTATAAAAGTCAATACTATATCCAATGTTTTTAAGTAATGCGGATATAAAAGCTTTTTCAGTCCTTCCATTGCCTTCTCTGAAAGGGTGAAGAATATTGAGACTATCAAAAAGCTCAGCAATACAGCTTGGAAGCTCCCGCTCTGAAACATCTTTATAATAATTATTATGTTTAAGCTTATGAAAAATAGCTTCCCCTGTTTCACGGATAAATTCATAAGGGCAGAAACAAGTCCCCTTTTTGGAAATATTTGTGGTACGTATCTGACCTGCCCAATCATATATATCCTGAAACAAATATTTGTGAATGGATAAATAAAAGTCAAAATCCACATTTTCAAACTTTATACCATTCTCTAATTCCATTAGCCGCATTGCCGAATAGTAGCTTTCCGCCTGCATTAACGTCCGGTCATCACGTATGCCAAGTTTATTTATAAGAACAGCTGAATTCGGGTAACAATTTGCAGTTGTAGGGTCATAAGGCATTGGCTTTTCTTATCCTTTCCTCAGACATCTTTTTTAGGCTTTCTGCCAGTTCCGACTTTTTAAGTCTGCCGTCAAAAAGCCGCATACATATATCCTTGTCCTTTTCGGAAAAGCAATACCCTTCCATTTCAACTATAGCCACCGCATTATCCAGCAGCTTCCTTTTTTCATCATTGGTCGCCGCTTTCTTTTCAACTACCACAAGAGCACCTCCAGTCATTCACTCCAGTATTTCCTGTCAAGGCTCCTGAACTGAACGGCACGGGCGATATGGCTCTTGCCGATGACCTCTTCGCCCTCCATGTCCGCAACAGTTCTTGCCACCTTTAAAATGCGGTCATATGCCCTGGCGGAAAGTCCCATTTTCTCAAAAACATTTTTGAGCATAACGCTTGCCTCATCTGTCATGGGGCAGACATCGTGCAGGATATCGGGAGTGATCATTGCATTGCAGGTGATGTCTGTTCCCGCAAAACGCTTCTGCTGGATCTCTCTTGCCGCCTGAACACGCTCTCTTATGGCTTCAGAGGATTCTTCTTTCGCCCCCGAGGACAGATGCTCATACTCAACAGGAGCCACTTCAACCTGAATATCGAACCTATCGAGCAAGGGGCCGCTTATGCGGTTTATGTAAGCGTGAGCCTGCTTTTTGCCGCAGATGCACTTGCGTGTGGGGTGTCCGAAATATCCGCAGGGACAGGGATTCATGGCAGCCACCAGCATGAACGAGCATGGATATGTCACCGTGCCCGATGCCCTTGAAATAGTAACCTGCTTGTCCTCCAGAGGCTGGCGGAGTATCTCCAACGCCTGACGTGAAAACTCGGGCAGCTCATCAAGAAAAAGTATGCCGTTGTGCGCAAGGGATATCTCACCCGGGCGTGGTATGGTTCCGCCGCCTGAAAGTCCCGCACCCGAAATGGTGTGGTGAGGCGAGCGGAAAGGCCTTTTTGTCACCAGCGGGTTTTCCTTTGAAACAAGCCCGCAGACAGAATGTATGTTCGTCGTCTCGATGGACTCCTTAAAAGTCATTGCAGGCATTATGGTGGAAAGCCTTTTTGCCAGCATGGACTTTCCGCTTCCCGGCGGCCCGATCATAATCAAATTATGACCGCCGGCAGCCGCATATTCCATAGCCTTTTTAGCCGTCTGCTGACCCTTTACATCGGCAAAATCCACCGTATCAAAGCGTTTTTCGGGCAGCACCTCATATTTTCTCTGGGGAATAAGCACCGCTTCCCTGTTGAAATGCCCGATAAGCTCGGAAACATTGTCGATGCCGTAAACAGTCACGCCCTCCACAACGCTTGCCTCATAGGCATTGGCAGAGGGAACGAAAACCGTGTCAAAGCCAGATCTTTCAGCGCACAGCACCATAGGCAGAACGCCGTTCACATGGCGCACGTCACCGTTCAGCGAAACCTCTCCGATAAAAGCGGTCTTGTCGATATTTTCCTCTATATTGCCCGTTATTTTGAGCAGCGCCGCAAAAATGGCAAGGTCGTGCATACTTCCCGTCTTTTTAGTGTCCGCAGGAGCAAGGTTCACTATCACCCTTGCCAGAGGAAAGGAAATGCCCGCACTCCTGAAAGCCGCTCTTATTCTTTCACGGCTCTCCTTGACGGAAGTATCCGCCAGACCTACTATATCAAAGCATGGCGTCCCCCTGCTGACCTCCGTTTCGACCTCAACGGGAAAGGCGTTCAGACCGAAAAGTCCCAGACTGTTTACCTTGGCAAACATATTATCCCTCCGTTAACCCAGCTTTTCTTCCAGCCAGTCGGAAATGTTTTTATAAACCTCCAGGCGGTTTGTCTCGTTGAGCAGCTCATGGCGGCAGCCGTCCCAGAGCTTCAGCTCAACATCATCGAAGCCGTGGCGTTCCATGCTCCTGAATATCTGCATAACTCCCCTGCCGAAGGTTCCCACAGGGTCGTCTGTTCCGCCCATGATAAGCACAGGCAGGTCATGGCGCACCTTTTTGTACCATGAACGGTCGGAGCAGTACTGCACCAGCATGAAAAGATCCCTGAAAGCAGAAGATGTAAAGATAAAGTTGCACTTCTTGTCCGCAACATAGCTTGCCACAACGTTTTCATCACGGGATATCCAGTCAAATTCAGTCCGCTTGTCATCGACCATAACGTTGCTCATGCCGAAAAGCAGATGATTTATCTTTCTTGAACGGCTCTTTACACCGTGGAGCATTATCTCCGAATCAGCCAGAGCGATGCCGAAAGGCAGGGCAGGGTGAATGCCCACAGTTCCCAGCAGAATTGCTCCGTCCGTATCACCGCTGTACTTGCCCAGAACGCAGCGGACGATGATAGAACCCATGGAGTGACCGAGGAAATAGTGAGGTACATCGCCGAATATAGACTTTCCGATAAGCTGTACCTTTCTTACGTCCTTTAGCAGATATATCCAGCCGTCCTCCAAAGCAAAATAGCCCAGATCGTCATTGTCCGAAACGGAATTGCCGTGACCCAGATGGTCGTTTGCGATAACCGCATAGCCCAGTCCGCAAAGGTAGTCGATAAAATGCTCGTATCTGCCGATGTACTCGCACATTCCGTGACAGATCTGGATAAGCGCCTTGGGCTTCCGTGCAGGCTCGGGGGTGTAGATGTAATAAGCTATCCTGTCAACTCCGTTGGAGCTTTTGAAAAAGTGTTCTGATTTATTAAAGTTCATACCGATCCGCCCTTTCTATTTTTTCATTTTAAAGCCCTCGTCCGAAAGAGGGTTTGATTCCATGGCAGTGCGCACGTTATCGTTGGTAAGGTGGGTGTATATCTCCGTGGTGGAAACGCTGGCGTGACCCAGTATTTCTTTAAGCACCATAGGGTCAACGTTGCCGTACTGATACATAAGTGTAGCCGCCGTGTGCCTGAGCTTATGGGTGGAAAGACCCCTGTTGCCCATGCCTATGCGGTCGATAGCGCTCGTAACTATCTGCTCCACACGCCTGTTGCTGATGCGTGTCTTTCGCTTTGAGAGGAAAAGCGCATCTGTGGGAGCCTCGGGGCGGGCTGCAAGATACTGGCGTATAGCCTCTGCACAGCCGTTGTTTATGTGGATTATCCTTTCCTTGTTGCCCTTTCCCAGCAGTCTCATGCTGCGGTCGTCCAGGTCTATGTCGGTGATGTTCAGTCCCACAAGCTCGGAAAGCCTCATGCCGCAGTTAAGGAAAAGCATAAGGATACAAAAATCACGCTCGTAGAAATCTGATGCGGGGCTTACGTTTTCCAGCAGCTTTCTGCTCTCGTCCAGACCCAGATATTTGGGTTGAGCCTTTTTGGGAGAAGGAACGTCCAGCTGTTCCACAGGATTGTTTTCCAGATGAAAGCTTGTGAGCTTGTTGTTGCACAGCGCCTTGTAAAATCCCTTTATGGCAGATATCTTTCTTGCCCTGGTCTTGTCGTTGTTGCCCCTCTCCTCGGCGGAGAAGTTAAGATACTCGTAAACGTCCGCCAGAGTTATCCCTGCCACAGCAGAAAAGGGTACATCTGCTATTATGTCGCAGTTTTCGGCGGATATTATATTTTCCTTGATATATCTGAGAAAAAGCCGCAGGTCGATATAATACGATTCGATAGTTTTTTCCGAACGGTTCCTTATTACTCTCAGATAAAAAATATATTCTCTGAGATAAGGAGGACAGTCCTTCATATCCACAGCCACAGCATTTCACCTCTTCATTGTTTTTATATAATTTTAACATACCTGACCTTTTATGTCAAGCAGCGTGACGGTGTGTCACAGCTTCTTCATCAATGTTTTTTAGAACATTAGCGCCAATATTTTAATTTTTCGGGAGATCTGTAACCAACCCGAATATAAAAACGGCTCATGCCAACGCACAAGCCGTTTTGTATCAGATATTTTCATCGGGGATAGAAAGCTGCATCGACGGGTCGGTGCGGATAACATTGCCCTCCCCCGCTCTGAACGCAGGGGGCATTATATATGCCTTGCCGTCACGGAATGTTACCGAAACGCCGTGGATAACGCTGTATCTGTCCAGCGTTCCGTTCTGCTCCCGTTCCTCGTCGGTGTATTCATGCCACTCGCTGCACAGTATGACACTATCAGCATAATGAAAGGTCACGACCTTGTATTCCCTTTCGCCGCCCCATACACGGTCATCGGAAGCAACACTGCCGTCCTGCCATCTCAGGCAGAATGTGCCGTTCTTTATCTCCATGTAATAATCGGCGTTCCTGTCACCGTTGGGATAATATTTTCCCTCGGGGATAACAGGCTCGGTGAAGCTTTCGTCATGAGTGCAGACGCCGCCCTCTGTCTGTCCCAAATACAGGTCATATATGGAATCAGGCTCCACAAGCCACTTTTCACGAAGCGCAGGGTCAGCCAGCAGTTCTGTACGTGTCGGCGGGTCATCATAATCAAGCCCCTCGGCAGGCTTCGGGTCAAAGGCTGTTCTGAGATAAATGCTTGCGCCCAATGCAGAGCAAAGCAATACCGCAGCGCCGATAATAAATCCCTTTTTCATAAAAATTTCTCCTGCATACTATCCTTCTTAAATCACTTAATGGTAGAATACGCAATATCAGCATAAAAAGCACTTCACTAAACAAAAGAAAAATTTTTCATTAGCTTCTTACATATATTTCGCCATTCGCTAAAATAAAATCTCCTCCACTATATGTTGTTTCAATATATATCCAGTTTGAAGGTCCCGTATGAACCGTTGATTGTCCATAATACGTCCAGCTTGTTAAATAAAACGTAAACGATGGACTTGCTGAATATGTATGTTTACCACTTCCTGACACAAATGAATTTTTTTCAGTCGAATATACATTATTGAAAGTACATGATATTCCATCAGTTGAAATGTTAATATATGAATCAGAGCGACCTGTCGACAGACAATAATAGGTACCCGCAGGCAGTGACACCAAGCCTCTGGGTGTAACTTCTTTCTGTGATAAGCCAGCAGGAATACTCTCAATTGTCTGAGCTGAAACTGTATTTGAAAACAATGATATAGTTCCTATTACAGACAAAAGTACGGCAATAATTCTACTTGTTCCTCTTTTTTTCATAATAATAACCTCCATAGTCACAGACACTTAAGTGATTCCTAAAGTTTCTTTTTTCATTTTATAAACCGTTTAAGCATTAGTCACAGGTGCAACAGCTGTCAGCATCACAGCAGTTGATAGTGCTGCTGCAATCATTCTTTTTAACATTTTTTTTGACTTCATAAAGCGACCTCCTAAACATGTCATATTTGATGAACATTTCATCATTTCTATTATACAATTCAAATTTACAATTGTCAATCATTCCTATTAAAATCGTATATTTGCACAAATGCGCAGCGCTCATATTGTCAAACTGTATGTCGAAAATTGTCGAATTTTTATCATACACACAAAAAGCGCACCCCAAGAAAGCCTTGGAGTGCGCCTCTGAAAATATCGTATTAAACTCAAGCCTGAGAATTCTTCTTTGCCTCAAGGTCAGCAAGAGCGTCCTTGCGGGAAAGATTTATTCTGCCCTGGTTGTCGATCTCCATTACCTTAACAACGATCTCGTCGCCAACGGAAACGATGTCCTCGACCTTTTCAACTCTCTGCTTGTCAAGCTTGGAGATGTGAACAAGTCCGTCCTTGCCGGGAGCAATCTCGACAAATGCACCGAAGTTCATGAGCTTTACTACCTTACCACGGTAGATAGCACCGATCTCGGGATCGTTTGCAATGGTGTTAACGATCTGGAGAGCCTTGCGTGCGTTGTTGATATCAACACCGCTGATGAATACGTTGCCGTCGTCATTGATATCTATCTTTACCTGGCAGTCAGCGGAGATCTTCTGGATAACCTTTCCGCCCTGACCGATAACTTCTCTTATCTTGTCAACGGGAACCTTGGTCTGGAGCATCTTGGGAGCATACTTGCCAACCTCAGGACGGGGCTCGGGGATAGCCTTGAGCATAACCTCATCAAGGATATAATCTCTTGCCTTGTGAGTCTTTGCAAATGCTTCCTTGATGATATCGTAGGTAAGTCCGTCAACCTTGATATCAACCTGGATAGCGGTGATACCCTTCTTGGTACCGCCAACCTTGAAGTCCATGTCGCCGAAGAAGTCCTCAAGACCCTGGATATCTACCATAGTCTGGAAGCTTCCGTCGTCACGGGTGATAAGTCCGCAGGAGATACCTGCAACGGGAGCCTTAATGGGCACGCCCGCGTCCATAAGAGCCAGTGTGGAGCCACAGATAGAACCCTGAGATGTGGAACCGTTGGAGGAAAGCACCTCGGAAACAAGTCTCAGTGCATAGGGGAATTCCTCAACAGGAGGGATAACAGGCTCAAGTGCTCTTTCAGCAAGTGCGCCGTGACCGATCTCACGTCTTCCGGGGCCTCTGGAGGGCTTTGTCTCACCTACGGAGTAGGAGGGGAAGTTGTAGTGGTGCATATATCTCTTGGTATCTTCTTCATCAAGGCCGTCGATCTTCTGAGCGTCGCTTACAGGGCCGAGAGTTGCAACTGTAAGAACCTGAGTCTGACCTCTTGTAAACAGACCCGAACCGTGTACTCTGGGAAGAACGCCTACCTCGGCAGCCAGAGGACGGATATCGTCGATTCCACGACCGTCAACACGCTTGCCCTCGTAGAGCCAGTTTCTTACGATCTTCTTCTGGAGCTTGTAGATGCACTCGTCGATCATAGCGGTCTTTTCGGGATAAAGCTCATCAAACTTAGCGTGGATATCGTCCTTGATAGGATTGAGCATTTCCTCACGCTTATTCTTGTCATCTGTATCGAGAGCAACCTTTACTCTGTCAGCAGCAAATTCCTCGATAGCGTCGAACATATCGTGGTCAACTTCCATGGACTCGAACTCGAACTTCTTCTTGCCGATCTGAGCCTGGATATCGCTGATGAAAGCGACCAGCTTCTTGATCTCGGTGTGGCCTGCGATGATGGCGTTGAGCATAGTGTCATCGTCAACCTCGTTAGCGCCTGCTTCGATCATAACAACCTTGTCCTTGGTACCTGCAACGGTAAGGTTAAGGTCATTTCTTGCTCTCTGCTCGAGAGTGGGGTTAAGAACGATCTCGCCGTCAACCAGACCAACGCTGATGCCGCCGATAGGGCCGTTCCAGGGAATATCGGAAATTGAAATAGCAATAGATGTTGCGATCATGCCCACGATCTCGGGGGAGTTGTCGGGGTCAACAGCAAGAACAGTCATAACAACGGAAACGTCGTTTCTCATGTCCTTGGGGAAAAGAGGACGGATAGGACGGTCAACAACACGGGAAGTAAGGATAGCCTTTTCGGAAGGCTTGCCCTCTCTCTTCATGAAGGAACCGGGGATCCTGCCTACGGAATAAAGTCTTTCCTCGTAGTCAACGGAAAGAGGGAAGAAGTCAACGCCCTCTCTGGGCTTAACGCTTGCGGTAACGTTTGCCATAACTACAGTTTCGCCGTATCTTACCCAGCAGGAACCGTTGGAAAGCTCACAGGTCTTGCCTGTTTCAACAACGAGCTCTCTGCCTGCGAACATGGTCTTGAAAACTCTGTAGTTGTCAAATGTTTTCATCTGATTCATTTAATTTACCTCCGTACATTTTATTTTCCGGCGGCTTTAGCAATAAATCCGAAGCAGGAAAGTGCTTCATGCTCCCGATTTAATGCTAAACGACCGCCTTAGATAACGAGTGAAAAACAAGTTATACTGATTTCAAATTGTTCTATAGACAAGGACGGCAGATAGAATTTTGCCAATCAAGGAAGGCGACCGCAGGCAGGCTTTCGCCTGGCAAGGAAGCCTGACGCAGAGTGGCGGAATTATAGCTGTCGTATCTGTCTATAGGTCGATTTGAAATTAGTATTAAAGGCAGAGTAAAGGCAAGGCCCTTACATTCTGCCTTTAAGAAAGAATTACTTACGAAGACCGAGCTTCTCAACGATCGCACGATATCTGTTGATATCCTTCTTCTGAAGGTAAGCAAGCAGATTACGTCTGTGACCTACCATCTTAAGAAGACCTCTTCTGGAGTGGTGGTCGTTGTTGTGAGCCTTGAGGTGAGCGTTAAGGTCGTTGATTCTCTTAGTGAGAATTGCGATCTGAACCTCGGGAGAACCGGTATCGTTCTCGCTCATCTTGTTAGCTTCGATAATAGCGTTCTTTTCTTCCTTGAGCATCATAATAAATACACCTCTTTAAAATATTTCCCCTCACCGGGCATACGGCAGGTATGTTCCCTATCGGGCTTTACCCGTAAGCTTAGTGGAGGGCTGTGTCATGCACATACAGCACAACGGAATTATTATATCATACATTTTTGCATTTGTAAAGTGTTTTTTGAAATTTTTCACTCCTGCTTAGCCTTAAATGCCACAGCTACAACATCGGGGCCGCTGTTTGCCGCAACTGCTCCGCCTACTCTGAACGAAAAATCAACGGGAGGATATCCCAGGCGCTTTGTAAGCAGCTCCGAAAGCTCCTTTGCACGGCTCAGGTCTCTGCCGCCGATAACGATGTAAGGCGAATCCTTTTCTATCCTGCTGCAGGCAACGTCGGCAAGCTTGGGAACAACATTCTGCTCTCCTCTGGGCTTTGCCACTACCTTTGTGCCCGCACCCTTGAGCAGGATAATGGGCTTGAGACCCAGCAGCTCGCCTGCAAATGCAGCCGCAGCGCTTACACGTCCCGACTTCTTTACAAATCTGAGGGTATAGGTAGCAAGATAAACTTCGTTCACCTCGAACCAGTCTGTAAGATACTTTTCGATATCATCGGCAGAGCTGCCCTCTTCTGCCATCTGCGCCGCACGGATAACGGGATAGCCGTATGCGCCCGAATAGCTGGTGGAATCAAGCACACGTATCCTCAGGGAGTCCTTCTTTTCGGGGTGAGCCTCAAGGAAATTATCCCTTGCCATGCAGGCATTCTGATATGTAGCGGAACCGTGGGCATTTATGGAAACATAGAAGATATCCCCGTAACCCTCTTCCGCATATTTTTCATAAAGCTCCTCGAACTCAAATGCTGTGAGCTGAGAATGAACGGGAAGCTCAGCGGAAGCGTCGATAAGGTCGTAATATTCGTCGTTGGAAATATCGCCGTCACGGAAGCTCTTGTCGCCTACGGTGATGGGGAAGCCCTGAACGTCAATGCCGTACTTTGCGCTGTCAGCCTTGGCGATATCGGCTGCCGAGTCTGTGATGATCTTTATTTTTGCCATGATTTTCTCCATTCCGCCGCTTTTGCGGCATAATTATGATTATATTTTACCATGAAAATTTTGTGAGCTGACCCTTTGTTTCAAGGTCGGGATAGCCCCACTGCCTCAGCACCTCATAAACCGCAATGGCAGCGGAGTTTGACAGATTAAGGCTTCTCAGCGTACTTCTCATGGGTATTCTTACACATTCATCGGGGTGGGCATACAAAAGCTCTTCGGGAAGCCCAGCGTCCTCACGTCCGAAAATAAGAAAGCTGTTATCGGGATATTCTGCATCGGAATGTATCTTCCTGCCCTTGGTGGTGAAGAAGAAATAATTCCCGCCGCTGTTTTTCTCAAAGAAATCATCTGTATTGTCATAGTAGCTTATGTCAAGCTTGTCCCAGTAGTCAAGTCCAGCACGCTTCAGCTTTTTGTCATCTATCTGAAAGCCCATGGGACGGACAAGATGGAGCCTTGCTCCCGTAACGGCACAGGTGCGTGCGATATTTCCCGTGTTCTGGGGTATCTGCGGCTCCACAAGAACTATATTCAAAGAAGGCATAGCATATCCTTTCTCACAGTGTTTCGTAATCGCAGAGATTGGGGTTATCAATAAGAAAGCCCAGGCATCTTTCAAGCATGATGCCCTCTCTGGGGTCGGTGCAGTAGCTGTATGTGGTCTTGATTGCAAGCTCCAGGAATGACGCTGCTCTGTTCATGGCAATGGGCAGGCTGTCCCCTCTCAGAACCGCTCCCGTAAGTACGGAAGCAAACACATCTCCCGTGCCGGGATAGCTTGCGTTCACCTGCACATAGGGCACCTTCCAGAACTTGTTGTGCTCACTGTCATAGCCCACGTTGCAGCATTCTCCGCAGATAAATGCACTGGTGATGACGACTATCTTGGGGCCAAGCTTTGAAAGTCTCACCAGAATGCTTTTCATCTCCGAAGCGGAGCGGGGAAGCAGATTGGGATCCTCGCCCAGAAGTATGGCTGCCTCGGTCATGTTGGGCGTGATGATATCCGCCACAGCCACAAGTTCGCCCATTCTGCGGCGCAGCTCGGCGGTGCAGGTCTTATAGGGCTTTCCGTGGTCTGCCATAACGGGATCCACCACTTTGAGCGCCTTGGGATAGTCCGCAAAAAACTCCAGGCAGTGATCTATCTGGTCGGTAGAAGCAAGAAATCCGCTGTAAATGCAGTCAAAATCCATATCGAACCGCTTATAATGCTCCAGTGCAGGGGACATATAATCGGTAAGATCACGCATGACCACATCACCGAAACCGCCCGTATGCGTGGAAAGTATCGCCGTGGGAATGGGACATACCTGAATGCCCATGGCCGAAAGGGTGGGCAGTATCACTGTCAGCGAACAGCGCCCCACTCCCGAAAGGTCATGGATAGCTGCCACCTTTGTATTGCTTTTCAAATAAAAAACCACCTTATTACTATATTTATACAGTTGCCGCAGCGGCGCATATCACCCTTGCCGCTCCCATCTGTTTAAGGAGCGATGCGCAGCAGCTGAGGGTCGAGCCTGTTGTGATAACATCGTCTGCAAGAAGTACCGTCATGCCCGAAAGGTCACGTTCTGTCGCCGAATACTGTTTTCCCACCGCACTCCTGCGCTCCTCAGCGCCGAGAAGATGCTGCGATGTCTTAACGTGCTTTCTGCAAAGCACATCTTCCACAGGCACCTCGCCTGCCGATATCGCCCTTGCAATAAGCTCCGCCTGATTATATCCACGCTCACTCTTCTGCTTTGATGTCATGGGAACGGGGACTATAAGGTCAATACCGCTCAAAACGCCGGCCGTTTCCAGTCTGTCACGCAGCACCCTGCCGAATATGTCGGCACCGTTTGTGTTGCCGTGGAATTTAAGGTTGTGGATACAGTCCCTTACGCTATCCGCATAATATGCCGCCGCATAGCAGCCGTCATAGCTCACATTTCCGCATATGCAGCCTTTGAGGAGCGATTTCCCGCAGCCTGTGCATATATTTTCATCAGCCCACAGAGCCTCATGAAAGCACTTTTCGCAGCACAAAATATCATAGGCAATGAACTCACCGCAGAAAGGACAGCGGTTTGGAAAGGCAAGGTCAAGCAGATAGGCTTTCAAATTGCTTTTTAAATCGCTTTTCAAGTTGCTTCTCAAATTGCTTTTAAAAGCACTCGAAAAGCAATTTGAAAAAACATCGTCCCCCGCAATAATGCGCCTGTCCATATCAGCCCAGCTCGCTTTCTATCATATGCCGCAGGCAGGTGTAGCGGAGCGTGCGCCTGTCGTTATGCACCATCTTCTCCACAATGGATTTGGAGCCGACGATTATAAGCATCTTTTTGGCTCTCGTTACCGCCGTGTAAAGGAGATTTCTGTAATAAAGCTTGTCAAATCCGCCAAGCAGCGGGATTATCACCGCCGTGAACTCGCTGCCCTGGCTCTTGTGAACGGTAATGGCATAGGCAAGCTCCAGCTGTTCCAGCATTTCAAGGGAATATTCCGCAATGCGCCCCTCGAAGTCGATGACCACCGTGCCCTCGCCACGCTTTACCTTTACTATAGTGCCGATATCGCCGTTGAAAATTCCCGTGCCGTTCTCACCGTCCTTTTTCCAGACAATATCGTAGTTATTTTTGGTCTGCATCACCTTATCGCCGTCACGGAAGGTGAAAAGTATGCCCTTTACCTCGGAAAGCTCCTTTTTCGGGGGATTGAGCACCCTCTGGAGCATCTTGTTCATCTCCACCGAACCCAGTATGCCCTTTCGTGAGGGGCACAGCACCTGAATATCATCCAGCGGAGAATAGCCGTAAGCATCGGGAAGCCGCCTGCTGCAAAGCTCGGTTACAGTCACTGCCGCTCCCTCCGCATCAAGGCGCTGCATAAAGAAAAAGTCGCTGTCCTTGCGGGAAAGGTCAGGCTCCTCGCCGTTCACTATCTTGTGGGCATTGGTGATGATACAGCTCTGCTGAGCCTGTCGGAATATCTCGTTAAGGGCAACAACAGTCAGCCTGCCGCTGTCTATCATGTCTTTCAGGATATTTCCCGCCCCCACCGAGGGCAGCTGGTCGCTGTCCCCTACCATTATGAGCCTGCACGAAAGCTTCAAAGCCCTGAGCAGCGACTCAAAAAGCAGAGTATCCACCATGGACATCTCATCTATTATCATAACATCACAGGAAACGGGATCCTGCTCGTTGTGCTTGAATTTAAGCTGCCCCGACTTGTCGTACATCACTTCCAGCAGGCGGTGAATGGTCTTGGCGGGATATCCCGTCAGATCGGCGATACGCTTCGCCGCACGTCCTGTAGGAGCAGTTATCATCACCTTCATGCCCCTCTGCTCATAAAGAGAGATTATGGCTTTGAGGGTAGTGGTCTTACCTGTACCGGGGCCGCCCGTCAGGATAAGAAAGCCCTTTGAAAGTGCAAGAGATATAGCCTCTCTCTGCTTGTCAGCATAGGTGATTATCTTTGTTTTCTCTTCAATGTCGATAAGCTTGCTGTAATCCGTTCCCGTGTCCTTGAAGCAGTCGTTCATCACGGAAAGTCGGGTGCTTATGTACTGCTCCGCACGGAAAAAGTCCTGCAAAAATACAAAGCTCCTTCCGTCCTTGTCATAAACGCACAGCTCGTCATCATCGCAGGCAGCGGAAAGATTATCGTCAAACACCTCTTCGCCCACGTCCAGCAGCTTTACGGCAGTTTCTTTCAGCCTGTCCTCCGGCAGACAGGTGTGACCGTTAAAAGCATTGTGGGTAAGGATATAGCAAATGCCCGCCCTTATGCGTCCCGGGCTGTCCTTGGGTATCTCCAGCTTTGCTGCCATTTCCTCAGCCTTGGAAAATTCCAGCTCAATGCCCTGGGAGCAGAGAATGTAGGGGTTCGCCTTTATCTGCTCCACCGCAAACTGCCCCCACCGCTTCCATGCGGACACCGCCACAGAGGGGGAAACTCCGTAGCCCGCAAGGAATATCATCAGCGCACGTATGCCGAAAATGCGCCTGAATTCCTGTGATATCTCGTCAGCCTTTTTGGCGGACATTCCCTTGACCTTTATAAGATCCTCGGGGGTGTTTTCAATGACCTCCAGAGTTTTGTCGCCGAACTCCTCCACCATGCGCTTTGCAAGGGTGGGGCCGATGCCCTTTATAACCCCCGAGGAAAGATATTTCAGTATGGCGGTCTCAGTGGCAGGCAGCTTCCGCTCGCACGCCTCTGCCCTGAACTGAGCGCCGAATTTGGGGTGAGTGACATATTTTCCCGTGAGCCGCAGCTCCTCGCCCTCTTCGATAGTTCCCAGCTCACCCACCACGGTAACATAGTCGCCGCCAGTGTCAAGGTCGAGGACGATATAACCGTTCTGTTCATTGCAGAACAAAACGGTCTCCACAGTGCCCTCAATATGGATAAGCTCATTTTCGGTGTTCGGCATAAAAATTCCTCTGTTTTAACGGTTTCATTGAATTTTGCATAATATCGTATTTTATCATTATATCATAGCGCTGCGGAAATTGCAACCGTTTTATAAGTATCGGTCAGGGTAAAATAAATCTCAGGCTGACGAAATACTAATGTCCGTCAGCCTGAGATTATTATGGGTCATATTATCGCCGATATAATGTGAATGATAACAAGATGAACAGGGTAATATATGTAAAACAGCCTGCCAAAGCCCTTTCCCTTTTTGCCGTTGTACATAAGCATAAACGGGAGCGCAAATATCATCATCCACTGAAAATTTATCCGCAGAAGAGAATCGGCAAAGCTTCCTGCCGAATACACCCGCATAGTGGGAATGCCCAGCGCATTTATCGGCAGCGCAAGCAGATAAACCAGCTTGCTTGGCAGCCCGCACCTTTGCAGGAAATTGAAAAAATGTATTCCGATCTGCGGCACAAATATAAGGAAATACAGAGCGCAGTATGCCGAATACCACACCGCCAGCCGCTTTTTATTTTCACGGCAGAAATAAAACAGAACTATGGAAGCTGTAAGAACAGCAGGTCCCTCACTGTGCCACAAAGAGCCGAGCAGGGTGAACACTATACTGTCCCAGTCCCTTAGTATGGGGATAAGGTTTATATCTATGCCTGCCGCCATGATTGGGTCATTGACCTCAACAGTATATGAAAGCACTGCCAGTATAAACTGATATCCACCATAGCACAGAAGATATTTTGTCCTTTTCCGACTGTCGTTTTTCGTGCTTTCAAGTATGGAGATAATAAGCACGCCCTGAAATATGGAAAGAAAAATATTATTATCGAAATCGTACAAGGTTATCCTGAAATACATGGACAAAACCGCAGGCAGTACAGCTTCCAGCATGGCCATGGCAGCGCTTGCCTGCCAGAGCCGTTTAAGATATCTGCGCCTGTCGCTTGTATGCACCGCTCCCTCTGCGGCACAGAAGAAAAACAGTGGCGAGGATATCCGCCCTATCCACCTGAGCCACAGGGGCATATCGGGGATATAGTCCCCGATATGGTCGGCTGTCATAAGTATGAGTGCAATGATTTTTAATGCTGTTCCGCTCATATGCCGCCCTGCTTTCCGAGATCTATGTAGTATATGATGCTATTTTCAGTCCCGAATCATATGTCACTTCCGTGCCGTCAAGTACGTCTCATTCCTTCCGAATATCAGGTACTTGTGTACATCACTGAGCTTTTCTCCTGCCGAAAAGTCTCACGAAAGCCCACGCCGCCAGCAGTCCCAAAGCCGCACCGAAAATATTCTGTATCACTGAATCAATGTCAAAAAGTCCTATGGAAAGCACAAACTGCACAACCTCAGGCAGAAGCGCATATACCAAAAGCAGTGCGCATCGCTTTTTCATCGGCATATCTTCAAAGGCTGCCGAAAGCAGAAATGCAAGTACCGCAAACATAGCTATATGCCAGATTATACGCATGACATTTCCCGCAGGATCTATCCATATCTCACCGTAGGAGCTGAACGGAACAAGATTATAAACCTGCCAGCCGCCCTCACGCATATCACGCACCAGTTCTCTTGACATTGCCAGATTTACCGGCTTGGGCAGTATCCTGAAATAGAACAGGAGCATTATTATATTATAAATCCAAAAGATAATTTTCATTATTTTACTTTTCATGATGTCCTCCGATAAATAAGCTTATGAAGCCGATACGTTCTGAAGCATATCGGCTTCATGCAAAACATCATCTGCTTTCAGCCATTTTCATATATATCCCATTCCGAACATCTGACTGATTATATCCTGCGCCCAGATCATAGGGCTGGATATCGACTGAGCCGTCATCGTTAAAAACAACGCCTTTGAGAGTGCCGTCCACAATGATCTTTTCGCCCGGCCACAGTCCCTCAGAAAATCCATCATCATCAGCTGATGTCCTGTCATGCCACTGAGTGCATATGACCACACTGTCGTTTGAATGAATGGTATGAACGATAAACTGCTTTTTTCCGTAATATTCCGATGCTTCATCGCCGTAAAGGCTGCCGTCGGGACTTTTGTATGTCATGTAATACTTTCCGTCCTCGAACGAGACCTCCATATAATGATCCGCCGAAGCATCACCGTCGGGATAATAGCTGCCCACAGGTATGGCAGGCTCCGTATAGCTCAGGTCATGTGTGCATACGCCGCCGTCATTCAGGTGCTGATTAAAGTAATAATCGGTATAATCGCACTCCTCATGTATCCAGCCGCTTTCGGGCTTTTCATCGAAAGCCCCCGCCCTGTCAAAAGATACAAACGCAAACCACGCCGCAGCGGCAGCAGCCGATATTGCAAAAACAGCTGTAATGCTCTTGTGTTTAGTCCATTGCATATGTCTCATTCCTTCCGAATATCAGGTACTTGTGTACATCAAACCTGAGCTTTTCTCCTGCCGAAAAATCTTCCAAAAGCCCACGCTGCCAGCAGTTCCAAAGCCGCACCGAAAATATTCTGTATCACCGAATCAATATCAAAAAGTCCTATGGAAAGCACAAACTGCACAACCTCAGGCAGAAGCGCATATACCAAAAGCAGTGCGCATCGCTTTTTCAGCGGCATATCTTCAAAGGCTGCCGAAAGCAGGAATGCAAGTATCGCAAACATAGCTATATGCCATATAATACGCATGATACTCCCTGTGGGGTCTATCACAAAGCTGCTGTAGGAGCTGAACGGAACAAGATTATAGACCTGCCAGCCGCCAGCACACATATCACGCACCAGCTCTCTTGACATTGCCAGATTTACCGGCTTGGGCAGTATCCTGAAATAGAACAGGAGCATTATTATATTATAAATCCAAAAGATTATTTTCGTTATTTTACTTTTCATGCTGTCCTCCGAATAAGCTTATGACTGAAGCAGTGCCCCGATAATGTGCAGTATAATAAGATGAACGGGATAATACACATAGAAAAACCTGCCAAGATCTTTTCCCTTTTTCCCGTTGTAACTCAGAAGGAGCGGGAGAGAAAATATCATCATCCACTGAAAGTTTATCCTAAGCAGAGAGTCGGCAAAGCTCCTCGCCGTATCTATCCTCATAGTTGGTATGCCCAGTGCATTCACAGGCATGGAAAGCACATAAACAAGGTCTTGAGACATTCCGCACCTTTGCAGGAAATTAAAGAAATGTATTCCCATCTGCGGCACGAATATCAGGAAATACAGTCCGCAGTAAGCCGAATACCACACCGCCAGCCGCTTTTTGTTTTCACGGCAAAAATAGAAAAGGACTATGGAAGCGGTAAGTACGGCAGGTCCCTCACTGTGCCACAGTGAGCCGAGCAGTGTAAAAACTATCCTCTGCCAGTCACTCAGCAGCGGGATAAGATGAATTTCTATCCCTGTCGCTGCAATGGGGTCAGCCACATCGGCAGCATAGGACAGCACAGCCATTGCAAGCTGATATCCCCCGTATCCCAGAAGATATTTTTTCCTTTTCCGACTGTCGTTTTTTGTGTTTTCAAGCATAGATATTATAAGCACGCCCTGGAATAATGACAGAAAAATGTTATTGTCGAACCTGCCTATACGGAGCTTGAAATACATGGACATCAGCGGATCAAGAACAGCTTCCGTCAGCACCATGACAGCGCTTGCCTGCCACAGCCTTTTAAGATATCTGCGCCTATTGCTTGTATGCACCGCTCCCTCTGCGGCGCAGAAGAAAAACAGAGGAGAGGACAGCCGACCTATCCACCTGAGCCACAGGGGCATATTGGGAATATATGCCCCGATGTGGTCAGCTGTCATAAGTATGAGAGCGATTATTTTTAAGGCAGTCCCGCTCATCTGTCACCTGCTTTCTGAAATTTATGTAGTATATGATGCTATTTTCAGTCCCGAATCATATGTCACCTCCGTTCCAGTCAGCCGGATATATCCGTCAGTATCATCAAGGGTGAATTTAACAGTGCAGGCTTTTGTCAGCAAAAGTGCATCGGCATAAAAATCAATGATGACTTCGTTTTCATCTTCATACGCAACAGCCTCCTTTTCATAAGCGCCAAGCCACAGCGGTTGGATATTATCATCATCAAAGCCTGCGTCTATGCCAAAATATTTCTGAGCGGCATCGTTGAAATCATCCGTACTGCACTCGGTAAACTTGCCAAGAAATCTTGCAAGGGAGTTGTAAAAGGCATCGTCCTTTGCAATCGGCTCGGAATATCTTATGTAAGGCTCCAGTTCCACCATGCACTCATAGCAGAACCGCACCTTATCGGAAACATTGCCGTTTCTCTCAAGCAAGCGGATACTTTCCCGTTCCTCCCCATTCATGGAAAGCGCTCCGAAAAGGGAGTATTCTCCAAGAGGGTCAAGAGCAGTCACCGTCCAAAGATTTTCACCTTTTTCAAAGCGCCCGTCATCGCTTTCGGTCACATTAACGCTGATATGATAGGTCTTTGAAAAATCCGAGGGGTTGGAGCCTTTATTCAGCTCCGATGAAATAATGCTGTACCCCGAAATATCAACGCCGTCAATAAAATCAAACGCCGAGGTGCTGTCCGCAGAGCAAAGCATTCGCAATGTTTCCTTGTCCTTTTGGGCAAAGGCGTCCATAAGCTGCGTGATGCGCCCGTCATATTCCTGCTCTATGGCATTGTCATAGTCTGAGGAAGTTTCACTGACCGTATCTGTAACGGAGGTACTTTCGGTCAATGCACTTTCGGCTGAACAGCTTACTACCTGTTCATCTGTCCCGCTCCCACAGGCGGCAAGCAGAAGTGCGGCTGCGATGATGGTATATCCGATAGACTTTTTCATTTTTTTGCTCCTGTTATCTGATAGGTTTTGCTATGCTCACACTGCCTCAAAATACCAGTCCTGAGTGTAATAATCATATTTATCGGAATGATATTTCGCAAAAACAAGCTTGCCCTGCTTGTTTATTGTCAGAACAATAAATCTGTCACCGCTTCTTACACCGATAACGGAGCAATATTCGCCGTAGTATGACGTGTTTATTTCAATGCTGTTTCCGCTGCGGCATGACAGCGAGCTTTTCTCTCCCGCAGGCGAAATGGTATATCCGCCCTTGCCATTCTTTATTATTGTAAAATACTGTGACTCACTGTCTGAAAGCTCGGACATACAGAACTTTCCCGACCTTACTGTCAGATACTCACCTGTCTTGCTGCGAATACGGTAAAGCTGATCTTTTCCAAGCTTCATTGCAGTGTCCTTGATTTTATAGTCAAAAGACATCATGCTGCCGCAGTTTGTGAGTGTATTGTTTTTATCCGAAAGCAATTTATAATCCGGTGTTATGCCTGAAAGACCGATATAGTTTTCGTATTCGTTCCGCACCTCTTCGGAATATATGTCATCGCAGCTGTAATATACTCCCGCTGCCTTTCCGCATTTTGCAGCAGAAAATATTCCTGTGGTGCTTACTCCTCCGTCCAAATCATTTATTGCATCTGTCCCCTCTCTTGAAAGGTAAAAGAAAGATATACCGTCTGAAAGCGAACGGCAGCTGCTTTCGGACAGGTAGTAGAAATCAGTATATACCTTTTCCTCATCTCTGCCGTCGGGCGTTTCCGTAATGCTGCGGGTAAATTTCAGCAGACCCAGTGCCTGATCTTCACAGGATATCACCGAGTACATCTCATCACCCGAGCTCATTTTAACATCATCATAATAGCAGCGGTATATGGGCATTGTAAAAGGCTCTCTGATGTCAATAGTACCCGAAACTGTGTTTACGGAATTTTCGTTTACCTCGTCCAGCTTATCGGATATTTTCGATGTTATATCCGCTCTGTTCTCGGACAGATACTTTTCAATGTACTTTTCCGTGAAATCATCATTGTCCGCATACACAGATGCCGATAATGCAAATGCCGACAAGCACACTGCCGATACAAATGCCAATAAACAAATAAGCTTTTTCATAGTTAGTCTCCTTAAATATATGTTATAAAACAATAGACTTACTCCAAACATATGTATGTGTTTCGCCCGAGCCATTAGCAATAAATGTTACATCACCGCCTGAAGTCGGAAGTGAAGCAGTGCATATTGATCCTGTAGTTGGATCCATAATTGCAATCTTAGTCATCTGATTTGGATTTGCCGAAGATGTAGAATAACCCATAAGAACAACATCATGTTGTCCGACAACGTTACCGTCATTCTTATACAAAGTTATAATAACGGGCATTCGTTTATCAATCTGTTCCTTTATTTGAGCGTTTGTTAATCTGCTATTATATACTCCGCCCAAAGGAAATCCATGGAAATATCCAATCATAAACGGAAGTGCTTCGTGATTTAATGGGACATCCATAACATTGGGATTAGGATTTGCGTCAGAAAGCCCTTCAGCATAAAACGGCTGTCTTCCTGTTGTATTAAAATACTCAGCTCCTGCCTGTACAAAGCTATTGTTTGTTGGAATATAGCCATACCTGAAAGAAATCACAGACTGAATGCAGGTTTTCCAGCAATCATATTTACCTTTTTGTTTCATCTGCGGAAAATTTGGTAATGTATGCCATACATTGCTTGCAGCTAATCGGCTTTCAGTATCAGTGTAAGAAATAGGTTCAATATTAGCGTATTCACTCTCAGCAGAAACATTTAAACTTGTAGAAATTGATACAGCTACAGCTAATGCCATTATAATGCTCTTCACACGGTTTAATGTTTTCATTTTAACGTTCCTTTCAAAATATCGGAGGAAAACTATATTCTGCTATTCAAGATGTACTGTTGTAAAACGCAATTTCTTGAATCATTGTAATATCCCCCTATGGCTTATGTTCGTTTAACGTGCTTAAATCAGGGGGCAAACCCGAAACAGACACACTTCGCATCTGTCTCGGTCTGCCTTGGAAAAAAATTTGTGTCAAATCGTTACTTCCTTGCTGATCGCAGTAACTTTTTCGCTATCGCTGCCGCTGTAAACTGTAAACACAGTTCTCACACGGTATGTACCGCTGGTAAGTCCGCTTTTGTTGTTGCTGACAATCAGCAGACTATCATTCACCGAATCAGTCCATGTGCCGTCAGTCACTACATACCATTTACTGCCGCTTTTCTTTTCCAGATACTGAACAGCTTCTATTTTGGTTGCAGTGGTTTTTCCTCTTGCCTTGCTCTTGCAGTACGCTGTATTTGATGAAATATACAGTGTGCTTGTTGCAGTGGTTGTATAGGAATACCTTGGTTCAACCGCACAAACCGTCACTCCGCAAAGTGTTGACAATATAGTGATGATAAGCATAAATGCCGATATACGTCTTTTCATGTGTGCCCCTCCTCTCATAATAAATTAAGATGAATTATATCCATCTGTTAATTTAATCTTTTACTGGGAAGCTTGGGGACACAAAATCGACAAAATATTTTTTATTCTGCTTTTTTCACAGTTTCAGCAATTTCAATTAGTTGATTTTTACCAATATTACCCTCGATATCGAATATATAGTCACCGTTATCCCATGAAATATAGTACGAATCATCATCAAGCCGAATAATATACCCCTCATTACCATTTACCGTAATATACTCCATAGCCTGATTTTCGGTATCGACCATAACATTGAATGATTTTTTTGAATACTGTGAGAAAATGATATACTTATCGTCTTTTTCATATTCATGCACCATAAACTGTGTAACTTCGTCCGCCTGCTCTTCAAATACTGTCTCAAACCCCTCAGGCACATCAATAGTGTAAACTGCTTCAATAGTCTCGGGAGCCTCTGCGGTATCGGCCGACTGAACGGCAGTGTGGGTGCTGAAAGTCTCAGTGAAAAATCTTTTGAAAAAGTCACGCACAGCACTTACGGACGATGCCGCCAACGCCGCTGCAATAAGCGCCGCCGTCACGCATATAAAAAGCCGCCTTACCGTAAGCTTTTTTGGCGCACCTCCGCCTGCAAGCCGTTTCATCTTCCGCTCAAACTGCGGTGAGAACCTATGATCGGGCATATCCGGCACAGTGCTGATTATGCGGGCTTCCAGCGTTTCCTCAAAGGCTTTTTTAAGTTGTGTATCCACTACCGCAATGCTCCTTTATCATTTTAACAAAGCACCTTTTTGCACGCTGCAAACGCTTCTTTGCGTTTTCATAGCTTATTCCAAGACTTTCCGCAGTCTCGGAAATACTCAGCTCCATGTACATTTCCAGAAAAAGCACCTGATAATACTGCTCGGGCAGCTTTAAAAGCAGCTCTTTAAGCTCTTCCGCACTGAGCTTTGAAACAATATCGGCTTCAAGATCGGTGCCGTCAGATATCTCAGTCTCATCAATATTTTCAATGATAACTTTTTTGCTTTCATTGTACATTTTAAGTGCAAGGTTCTTTACTATAATAATCAGATAAGCACGGGTTTGGGGACAGTTTATTTCTGAAATTTTATTTAATTTTCCGATAACGATCATAAATGCTTCGTGTACAGCGTCCTCCGCTGACTGAGGACTTCGCAGGACAGCAAACGCTGTCTTGTACATATCCTGACGGTATGTGAGATAAAGCTCTTCAAATCTGCTTTTGTCCTCCGCAGTGTCCAGAAGAGCAAGATAAAATCCAAGCACAAAATCACACCTCGGATATATTATATAACATTTCCTTAACAAATGTCAAGACATAAAAATCAAGCCGCCCCGGCTGATGAAACGGATTCAAAAGCTGTGGCGGCAGGCGTTTTGCGTCTCACTGTGAGACAATCAAATCATATCACAGGGCAGCTGAATTTGTCAATAAAAACATTTCGACATTCAGGGTCACAAATGAAAATTTCCCCGTATCATCACATAAAAGGTCTTGAAATCATGGGCTGTGTGATGTATAATACTAATATTGTATGATACACGCTGATTGAAAGGAATTACCCGAACATGGTTGCTGATACTCAGGAAAAATTCGCCAAAAGAGCCGCAAAGGGAATGCTCTGGTGGCTGGCAGGCGAGTTCATTTGTGCGATATTCAATCTGTGCATGATAATCTTTATGACAAAATTCATGGTGATGAAGCTGTTCACCGCCATTGCCTCGGTGCTTATCGCAAACGGACTTTATTTCAACTTCACCTACAACACCGCTGTCCGTGACAGAAATCTGGTAAAATATCACGGCTGGCAGCAGGATAAGAAAATGAGCCTGAAAATGGCTCTCACCGCTCCCCTGCCCCAGTATGTGATGTGGATAGTCCTGCTGCTGTCAAAGCTGGGCGTTATCGGAGACGTGTTCAACTACTATATCTGGGCGAATATGCAGAGCCTTGCATGGATAGACCTGTTCACCTCGGGCAGGACTATTGACGCTCTCAGCTGGGGCGGACTTTTCGGTCTCCTTGTGCTGGTTCTCATCGCTCCCGCAGTTATAATCGTCACCTATGAATGTACTATCCGTGATATTGATGTAAAGTCACTGCTACTTTACGGCAAGAAAAACAAATGACAGATAGGCTTTAAAAGGGCTGTCAGCGCCCTTGCCGAAAGATAGATGCAAAAATCCCTATCAATAACATAATCCATCCTGTTCTTTCATATGAATTGAATCAGAGCAATTCAAAACGAAAGGACAGGGCTTTTTTATGAAGATAAAACTGAGAAAGTACAGAACAGCAATATTCTCCGCCCTTGCGGTAATGGCGTCTGCGGCGATGATACACTACGCCATGGGGCAGATAGACAGCGCCGTTTACACCAACACCGCCGAAAGCGACCCCAACGCCAGGGTCATCGTCCTTGACAGCGGCCACGGCGGCATGGACGGAGGCTGCTCCACTGCCGACGGCGTGACCGAAAAGGGCATCAACCTGAGCATAATGCTGTCGGTGCGTGATATGTGCCGCCTTTACGGCTTTGACACCGCCGTCACCCGTGACAGGGACATTTCCATTCACGACAGCGGCACCACGGGCATACGCAACCAGAAGGTCTCGGACATGGAAAACAGGCTGGAGCTTTTCAACAAATTTCCCAACGCAGTCTGCCTTTCCGTCCACCAGAACACCTACACCGACCCAAAATACAGCGGCGCACAGATGTTCTACTCCCCTGCCAATGCCGACAGCGAGAGGTTTGCTTCAATACTGCAAAATCTGTTCGTGAAAAATCTCCAGCCCGACAATATGCGAGAAACAAAGCTGTGCGGCAAGGAGCTTTACCTGTGCTATTACTGCAATAATCCCACCGTAATGGCTGAATGCGGCTTTCTTTCCAATCCCGACGAGGCCGCAAAGCTCACCGACCGTGACTATCAGCGGCAAGTGGCATATACCCTTTTTACGGGTCTCAACGAATTTATCTGCGGATAAAATCCAGCACTTTACAATGTCATTTTTCAAATCGCATAAAAAGCTGTTGACTTTTTCTCACAAATGTACTAAAATATGTATGTATATATTTTAGGAAAGGAATATTTAAAAATGAAGAAACTTTTCAAGACAATGTCCGCTGCCGCAGTGGGTATCCTCTCCTGCGCAATACTGGCTGCCACCGCTTATGCGGAAGATTATACGTTTGATGTTTCGGGCGCTTCCGAATCAGGCGGAAAATGGGGTCAGTCCTTTATCTGCTACACCGCTTTGGGAAACGAGGAGTACAGCGAGAACTTCAACCCCATGTGGATGACCTCCGATTCTGAAGTCATCGTTGATTATACATACACGGGCGAAGCAAACGGATCTCCCGTTGAGCTTATCTGGCAGACATGGGGCGACGGTCCAGTAAAGCCTAACCCCGATGTTACCAAGGACTGGAACAAGATAGCTCCCTATGAGTACACCGACACTGAGGCAAAGTTCTCATTCAGCGATATCGCAGCATCATACGGCTCAGATAATTTCGACACCGTTTATGCCATTTGCGTGGGCGATACAGGCGTAAACCTTACCGTTACAGGCATGAAGGTAACAAACTGCAATATCACCGCTCCCGTTCAGACTGAGGAGACTGCTGCCGAGGCTGAAACAGAAGCTCAGGCCGAGGAAGAAACCGAGGCTGAGACCGAAGCCGAAACTCAGGAAGAGGACGCAGAGGACGAGGCTGAGATCGAAGAAGCTGCAGTCGAGGAAGAGTCTGAGGCCGAAACTGAGGAAACTACCGAGACAGAGGCAACCACAGCTGCCGAAACCACTGTCAAGGAGACCACAGCAGAGGAGACCTCCGCTACCGAGCTTACCCGACCCAATGCGGCAGAGATCGCAGCAAACGCACCCAATGGCGACAGCATAGCTCCCATCATTATCATAATCGTGGTAGTTGTTGTAGTTGCAGCTGCGGCTATAGTTATCATTATCATGATGATAAAGAAGAACAAGGGCAAATATTATTGATATTACAGATCACGGCTGCCGAAGCAATTTCGGCAGCCTTTTTTATGTCACAGAGCACAAATTGATTTAATACTAATCTTCAATCGCTCTATAGGCAAAGCCGACAGATGAAATAAGACCAGTCAAGGAAAGCGACCGCAGGCGGGCTTGCCGCCCGGCAAGGGAGCTTGACGAAGAATGGGCTTATTTCAACCGAGGATTTGTCTGTAGGTTGATTGAAGATTAGTATAAAGCAGCGCAGAAAAATGAAATGGTTTTCACTAATTTTTCTGTGAAAAACAACTACTTTTCGGCAATATCAACAAAAAATATCGTTTAGTCTGCATATAGCATTATAAGACGGGTATGTGATAAAATAATTATAGAAAATATTGCGACAACGTCGGATAAATTTGAAAAGGATGGTTTTTTATGTTATCGGACAGCGGTAAATTCAATATAGCAGCAGCACAGTCAGGCGGTCCCACAGCTGCTATCAACGCTTCATTGGCAGGCGTTTTCAGAAGAGCGGCACAATGTCCCGAAATAGGCAGGATATACGGCTCCATCAACGGTATCGAGGGAATGATAAACGGCGACCTTGTCCCTCTCGACAGCATACTTACATCTGATTATGATGTGGAGCTTATGAAAAAGACCCCCTCCACAGTCCTCGGCTCATGCCGCTATAAGCTGGCTGAATATGACCCCAAGGACAGCAAGACCGAAGCCGAATATATGAAGATCATCGAGACCTTCAAGGAATATGACATAAAGGCATTTTTCTATATCGGCGGCAATGACTCCATGGACACCGTTTTAAAGCTTGACCGCTACTGCAAGGCAGTGGGCTGCGACGTAAAGATAATCGGCGTGCCCAAGACCATCGACAATGACCTGCCCGGAACAGACCATACCCCCGGCTTCGGCTCCGCCGCAAAGTACGTTGCCACCACTCTCCAGGAGATAATCCGTGACAGCCGTGTTTACAGTATCCAGTCCATCACCATCGTTGAGATAATGGGCAGAAACGCAGGCTGGCTCACCGCTTCCTCCTGCGTACTCAGAGCCAACGGAGAGCCTGCTCCCCACCTTATCTATGTTCCCGAAGCCTTCCCCAACGGCTTTGATATGGAAGAATTTCTCGCTGATGTGGGCAGAATGATGAAGCGCTACAGGGCTGTTATCATCGCCGTTTCCGAGGGCATCGTGCCCAATGAAAGACAGTATGTGAAAACAGGTGCGGACGCATTCGGTCATACGGACAATTCGGGCGTTGCCAAGTATCTTGAGCACCGCTGCGCAGAGCGTTTCGGCTGCAAGGTACGTTCCATTGAGCTGAACGTTATGCAGAGATGCAGCGCACACATTGCCTCCCTTACCGACCTGAACGAAGCCGAGCAGATAGGTGCAGCCGCTGTGGAATGTGCCCTTAACGGCAACAGCGGCAGAATGATGGGATTCCGCAGGATAAGCAGCGAGCCTTACCGCATCGAGATAGTTTCCTTTGACGTAAGCGAAACCGCAAACAAGGAAAAATATTTCCCCGCAAACTGGATATCCGCCGACAAGAGCGATGTTACCACCGACGCTCTCAACTACTTCCTGCCCCTTATCCAGGGCGAGGTACAGACCGAGTACAGAAACGGCATACCTGTTCATTTCAGACTTAATCAGTAAATTTCAATGTAATAATAAAATCGCCCCCTGCTGCATATTTATGGCAACAGGAGGCGATTTTTTATGTATAACACTTCTTATCAGGCAGCAAGCGCAGTGATAACAGGCTCGGAGAAATATCCAGATATCAGAGGGCTTGCGGTGTTCGTTCCCACGGAGCTTGGGACAATGGTATCTGTCTCGGTTTACGGGCTGCCCAAGTCGGAGGGCGAGTGCCAATGCGGCGTTTTCGCAATGCACATTCACGAGGGCATGACCTGCATAGGCAATGCGGAAGACCCCTTTGCAGATGTCAAGGGGCATTACAACCCCAACGGCTGTCTTCACCCCTGCCACAAGGGCGATATGCCGCCGCTTTTTGCCGATAACGGCACGGCATATTTTGCTTTCATCACCACACGCTTTACCTCGGAGGACGTTATCGGGCACACAATAATCATTCACAGGAATTTTGACGACCTGCACACCCAGCCCTCGGGCAATTCGGGGGAGAAAATAGCCTGCGGAGAAATTATGCCAATCTTATAATTCAGTAGAAGTCATCTCGCACCATGCGGGGCGATATCCGCACTTTGCGGCAATGCGCTGGGAAATGATATTTCCGCTCCATGTGCCGTAGTATGGCACATATCCGCTCCTCAGCACCTCGGCGGTGCAGGAAGCAACAAGAGCCGCTCCCACGCCCATTCCACGGAACTCGGGCAGAACGTCAATGCCTATCTGCGCCATGGTGGGGCTGTCCGATGATGCCCCCGCCATGCCCATGATGCTCCTGCCGTTAAAGGCGCAGACGGCAATGATATCACGCCGCTCCCCCTCGGTGCGGTACAGCAGGGCATTGTCAAAGCCCTTGTATTCAAAAAGCTCGGCAATGTTATTTTCATCGAACACCCTCAGAGTAAAGCCCTCACTCCTTACCGCAGGGCGGTATGGCACAGCAGGGACATAATACTGATTGAGCAGCCCGATGCAGCAGCCGTGACTGAAAAGCTCACGGTTCAGCGCCGACATTACGGAAGCGGTGAATATCTCCGTTCCCGCTGTGTTTTTAGCCAGCACCCTTGTGTATTCGGCAATATCGGCGCTTGCGCATATAACAGCGCCCATGCCCATGGTAGCCGCACGAAAAAAAGGCGGCTCATCGGAAAATACACGCCTGCCCCTGCGAATCGCAGGCACAGTGACAGTGTTTTCATTTTTAAAAAATTCCTGTGGGGTGCAGCTGAAATCAAGGCTCAGCTGTTTTGCCGCCGCCAGTTCCATATCGTTTCGTATTATCAAAGTTTATCACCGTAATTATTTTACCACACAGTACAGGCAAAAATCAAGGGTATAGTTATATTTTATGCGTTTCTGAAATCCGTGGGCGTCATTCCCTCGTAGCGTTTGAAAAGCTTGCAGAAATAACTTTCCGACCCAAAGCCCACTTCCTCAGATATCTCTTCAATGCTTTTGTCCGTGCCCATAAGCAGCGCCTTGGCCTCCTGGATACGCCGCTTTGCCGCATATTCCATGGGGCGCATATTCAGCGTGTTCCTGAAAAGCAGGCACAAATGCTGCTTTGATACTCCCGCTGCGCCGCAAAGGTCGTCCATGGTTATGGGTGACGCATAATTGTAATTGATGTGATCCACCGCTTTCATCAGCGCAGGAGACACGGAAAGAGAGGTATCCTCTGCGGAGATAAGGCGGTAAAACTCAATAAGAAAATCGTACAAATAGCCCGATGCCCTGTAATTGCCGAAAAGGCTGTCCGCTCTTATGGCATCGTGCATTTTCCTGAAAATATGCTCCAGCATTTTAACATTTCCAAGACTGCACACTCTCGGCTCGGCAAGTCCGAACTGCCTGAGCATATCGTCAATGCCATAGCCCGACGGCACTACCCAGTGGATATCCCACACATCTTCCTCAGCGTAATATTCATGGGGATAGTTTGCAGGCATGAATACAGCGGTATTGGGCGGAATGTGAGTTTTTCGCCCGTCGCATATAAGCGTTCCGCTGCCCTTTGTGCAGTAAAGTATCTGATGATGTGGATATCCCTCGGGGCGGATAATATGATCCTGGCAATGCTGCTGACCCATATTCACAAGATAAACAGGCAGCTGTTTTTCACTGCGTATGATAGGATAGTCACAGAAGAACAAAAAAATCACTCTCCATATTCATATTGTTATAAATTCATAATATCATCTATTGACTTGCCTGTCAATAGGTGTTACAATACATTCAACGAATATGAAATTACAGGAGGTCGGCTATGGACATTTCAAAAATATCTTCCGTGGGATCACCCAAAAGCAAAATGATATACCATGAAAATACGGAAGCTCTTCACATCGGCACCCTTGATAAGCACTGCTATTTTATCCCCTTTTCAAAAGGACAAGACCCATTTGAAAGCAGGGAAAACTCAGCCAGATTTGAGCTTTTGAACGGCGACTGGAACTTTAAATTTTACGGCAGCATTATTGATATAGAGGACGATTTTATATCATCGGGGTTTGATAAAAAAATACCCGTGCCCTCAAACTGGCAGCTTCACGGCTATGACAAGCCCCAATACACAAACGTCTGCTACCCTATCCCCTATGACCCGCCGTATGTGCCCGATGATATCCCCGTGGGCATCTATCAGAGGAGCTATAACTATTCTCCCGACGGAAACGACAGGATACTTGTTTTCGAGGGCATAGACAGCTGCGTATATCTGTACATAAACGGCGAATTTGCAGGCTATTCCCAGGTGTCCCACAGCACCTCGGAATTTGATATTACTCCCCTGCTCCGTGAGGGCGAAAACAAAATAACCGCAGCGGTGCTGAAATGGTGCGACGGCACTTATCTTGAAGATCAGGACAAGATAAGACTTTCGGGGATTTTCCGTGATGTTTATGTATTGTCCCGACCAAAAGTTCGGCTTGAAAACTACATTGTTAAAACTATTCTCTCCGATGATTCTTCCGCAAAGCTTGAATTTACCCCCTTTGGCTGTGACGTTACGGCGACCCTTACCGACAGGGACGGAAACACTGTAACAAATTTCAGTGCGACTGACGGTGAAAAAACTGTTATCAACATACAAGCCCCAAAGCTGTGGTCAGCTGAAAAGCCATATCTTTATGACCTGACTGTATTTGCAGGCGATGAGGCCATAGGCGAAAAGGTAGGCTTCAGGAAAATATCCGTGGAGAACGGCGTGTTCAAGGTAAACGGTCAGGCTGTAAAATTCAAGGGCGTGAACCGCCACGACAGCTATCCCGACACGGGCTATTATGCTTCGGTATCTCAGATGAAGGCAGACCTTATCTTGATGAAAAAGCACAATATCAACGCCGTAAGAACCTCACATTATCCCAACTCGCCCCTGTTTTATCAGCTGTGCGACCAAATGGGCTTTTACGTTATCGACGAGGCGGATATGGAGTCCCACGGCTGCGTGGAGGTCTATAACAATTTCAAGTGGGACACTCCCGAGCCATACAACGGCATTGCCCTTATCGCCTGCGACAAGCAGTTTGAGAAAGCCATTACCGACCGTGCGGAAGCTCTTGTGAAGCGGGATATAAACCGCCCCTGCGTTGTGTTCTGGTCACTGGGAAATGAAAGCGGCTGGGGCGAAAATATGCTGACGGCAGGCAGGCTTGTAAAATCGCTGGACGAAACAAGGCTGCTCCACTACGAAAGCACCCACAGACTGGACGATACGCCCACCGATATCCTTGACGTGGTATCGGGAATGTACTGGGACACCAAGGAAATGGCAGGCTTCCTTGAAAAGCAGGACGAGCACCGACCCTTTGTGCTCTGCGAATACTGCCACGCCATGGGCAACGGTCCAGGCGACCTGGAGAATTACCACAACGCATTTTATTCAAGCCCACGGTTCTGCGGCGGCTTTGTGTGGGAATGGTGCGACCACACCGTTCCTCAGGGCGTGGCTGACGGCAGGGTAAAATACGGCTACGGCGGCGACTTCGGTGAAAAGCATAACGACGGCAATTTCTGCATGGACGGTCTTGTTTATCCCGACCGCACACCTCACACGGGTCTGCTTGAACTAAAGCAGGCATACCGCCCTGTGAGAGTTTTGGTCGGCAGTGAAAAGGGACATTTCATCTTTAACAGCACCCTTGAATTTGCAAATGCGGGCGATATCCTTGACTGCCGATATGAGATAGCCGATGACAGCGGAATTATATCCACAGGCTGTGCAGATATTGCAATACCGCCTATGGGCAGCACCGAGGTGATTATTCCGAATGCGGCAAAGGAATATGAAAACGAGACATATATCAGGTTCATTTTCACCGCAAAGGAAGATACACTTTTCTGCTCCAAAGGCTATGAAATTTGCTTTGACCAGCTGAAAATATGCGGCGGCACGGATAAGCAGACGACCGGCAGCAGTGTCACTTCTTTTAAAGAAACCGCCCTTGATATAACAATAACATCGGGCAGCACGATATATCATTTTGACAAGCGCCACGCCGTTTTTGACAGCATCAGCCACAACGGAACAGAACTGCTCCAAAAGCCCATGCAGTTCAATTTCTTCCGTGCTCCCACCGACAACGATGTTATGAAGGGCAGCTGGTACAGGGCGCACCTTAACGACTTCACCGTAAAATGCTATGACACGGCTGTTGCAAGCAATGACTCGGAAGTTATCATCACCGTGAGCCAGTCTATGGGCTGGAGCATTCATCAGCCTTTTGCAAAGCTTAATGTAACATATTCTGTCGGCTGCAAACTGAACATCAGCTGCACCGCAGAATTTTCCAACAAGGTGGAAAATCTACCACGCTTCGGCATACGTCTTTTCATGCCGAGAAGCTTTGAAGCTGTAGATTACTTCGGATACGGCCCACATGAAAGCTATATTGACAAGCACCTTTCAAGCTATATGGGTCATTTCTCCGCAAATATCGCAGATATGTTTGAGGACTATGTAAGGCCTCAGGAAAACTCCTCGCATTACGGCTGCCGATACGTGAATGCAAGCAACGGCGATATCTGCGTGAAGTTTACCTCCGACAATGATTTCTCCTTTAATGCCTCCGAATACACCCAGGAGGAGCTGGCACAGAAGCGCCACAACTACGAGCTTGAAAAATGCGGCAGCTCCGTTATCTGCATCGACAGCAGAATGGCAGGCGTGGGTTCAAATTCCTGCGGCCCTGCTCTGGCGGACAAATACCGTGTACTTCCAGAAAAGGAAAATAAACTGTCGGCGCATTTTGGAATAGAGATAATATAATACTAATCCCCAATAAAACTACAGACAAAAAATCATCGCATAATCCATATATGCAAGATTATGCTTGATTTTTTGTGTAGTTTTTAATTGGTGCTTAGTATAAAAAAATCTCCCGCTTCTCGATTGAGGGGGAGATTTTTTACTTTATAGGTAAAATTACAGAGTGCGGGCAAGTCAAAAACAAAACGGCTCAGATTATTTATCCAAGCCGTTTATTCTGGCGGAGACGGAGGGATTCGAACCCTCGTCCCTCAGGGGGCATCATGATTTCGAGTCATGTCCGTTATGACCACTTCGATACGTCTCCGTGTGACTGTAATATTATATCACACCCGATGAAAAATTGCAATACCTTTTTTGAAAAAATCCCGAATGCTCATTTCATCAGGCGCAAAATCGCAGAATATTCACCGTCAAAGCATCACATTGCCTTGAATAGCAAAGATTTATGATGTATAATATCAGTATGATCCCAGCGATATTCCGAAAGGTTGATAATATGGAAAAATATCTTGATGAAACTCTCAGCGTGCAGGAACGTGCGGAAGCGCTGACAGATGCCATGACCGTTGAAGAGCAAGCAAGCCAGCTCAGATACGACGCTCCCGAGATAAAAAGGCTGGGCATTCCCGCCTATAACTGGTGGAACGAGGGACTTCACGGACTTGCCCGCTCAGGCACAGCCACCATGTTCCCCCAGGCGATCGGACTTGCCACCATGTTTGACACAAAGCTTGTGGAAAAGGCAGGCGAGATAACCTCCGAGGAGACCCGTGCAAAATATGCCCAGTACGCAAAGCACGGCGACAGAGATATTTACAAGGGTCTTACCCTCTGAGCGCATAAAGCTCAGGGCAGGCGAAAACAGGAGCGTGACCGTTTCCATTCCCGAAAGGGCGTTCACCTCGGTAGATGAAAGCGGCACAAGAAAGCGCTTTTCCGACAGCTTTACGCTGTATGCAGGCACTCACCAGCCAGATAAGCTGAGCGCAGTTCTCAGCAGTACAGAGTGTGCGGTGACGGAGATAAAATTCTGATATAATACAACAGCTGCTGCATTTTATGAAATGTTATAAAATGCAGCAGCTGTTTTTATCTTGTCTGCTCATCATAATTATAGTATAATAATATAAAAACAATGCAAAAGGAGGCATCATATGACTCAGGCAGTATATCCCGTTATAGGCAGGCAGGACAGGCTGCCCTTTTATCTTACAGGCATAGGAATATCCGACCCCGAGTACCGTGTGGCAAGGGAAAAGGGACTTGTCTCCCACCAGTTTTTGTTCACATCATCGGGGGCAGGTGTGCTTACGGTCGATGACAAAAAATACATACTCCGTGCAGGCTCGGTATTCTACATCGCCCCCGCAAAGCCCCACGAATATCACCCTCTTGCGGGAGAATGGGTCACAAACTGGCTGGTGTTCCGAGGTCAGCACGCAGGCGAGCTTATGGAAGCCATGGGCTTTCAGGGCTTTGCCTACTCCGACCATTTTGACGAGGACAAATGCGGCAGGATATTCAGCAGGATATTTTCCGCTGCGGCTGACCCCGTAAACGGCGGCGAAAATTCCTCCGCACTTTTATATGAATATATCCTTGCCATGCGAAGCTCCATGTTCTCCCGTGATGAGGAAAAGCGGTCGGGAAATGACATATCCTCGCTGGCGGTAAGGTACATCGACAGCAATTATGCGGAGGATATCCGTGCGGAAACCCTTGCGGCACTGTCGGGAGTGTCCGTCCAGCACTTCTGCCGTGTGTTCAGGGCGGAGACCTCTATGCGGCCGCTGGAATATCTTGCAAGGCGGCGGATATCGGAAGCCAAGTCCCTGCTTGTGAACACCGACCGTGAGATAGGCGACATCGGCAAAGCTGTGGGCTATGAGGACAGGAACTATTTCAGCATAGTTTTCCGCAGGATAGAGGGCGTTTCCCCCAGAGAGTACAGGCGTTCAAGGGGCACGGTACTGATGTGATGCTAAAATCGTAATAATATGCAAAATATTTCAGATTGACGTACAGGCACAAAGGCGCTATAATTATTTACAGGAAAAGGATAATTGTGCACGGTCCTCTTTTTCATGAATAAGCATTTTATTATAATAATCTTATAAATGCTCATAATGAGGGGAGAAATTTCTTTGAAAAATATGAAAAGGCTCACGGCCTGCGGAGCCGCTGCGGCAGTTATGCTCACTGCTGCGCACGTCTGCGAAGCGGAGGAAGAAACTGTGGATAGAAACAACATAATCATTGACGGAACTACCGCAAATCTAAAGGAAAATATGCGCTACAGAGGTGCGGGAATGGTCAGCGGCAACAACTCCTCCCGTCTCCTGCTGGACTACAAGGCAGAAAATCCCGAAGCATACCGGCAGATAATGGAGTATATGTTCGGCAAGGAGGGCATCGGCATCACCCACCTGAAGCTGGAAATGGGCTCAGATGTAAACTCGTCATCGGGAACAGAACCCTCGGTAATGCGCAGCGCTGACGAAAAGGCTGACGTTACAAGAGGCGCAGGCTATCAGCTGGCGGCGGACGCAAAGCAGATAAATCCCGACCTTACCCTTGATATGCTATGGTGGAGCGAGCCACGCTGGATAAGCGAAGCTGACGACACCTACGCCGCAAGATACAAGTGGTACAAGGAGACCCTTGACGCAGCTTATGAGACCTACGGCATAAAGTTTGATTACGTAAGCGCCGTTCAGAACGAAAGAGCTGCCGACCTTGACTGGGTAAAATATCTTTCCGAACACCTGAAAAGCGAAACAGACTGCCCATATGATTACTCCAAGATAATGATAGTCGGCGGAGAAGAGGTCTGCACCTGGGGCTTTGCTGACAGAATGTATCAGGACGAGGAGCTTATGAATGCGGTAGATGTGGTGGGCAGCCACTACACCAGCAGCTCCACAAACGTTGCAAAGAAGATCGCCGAGGATAACGGCAAGGAGCTGTGGTTCAGTGAGGCAAGCTCCCCCATGGGCTATGCTCAGGGCGCATACAGGTTTGACGGCTCAGGCCTTGCAGGCATAAACGGAGCTCTTGACATCGCAAATCGTATCATCGGAATGTACCCCAACGGCAAAATGACCCTCTACGAGTATCAGCCAGTGGTATCCGCTTATTATGACGGCGCCTGCTACTGCCAGAAGCAGCTCATCACTGCCTGCGATCCATGGAGCGGATATTATCTGCTGGACAGCGGCTTTTACACTTCGCTGCACTTCTCCCGGTTTATCGAAAAGGGCTGGGCATTTATCGACAGCGCCTGCTACAGCGACGGCAAACCCGGCGGTGACGGTCATGCAATCGTTGATGCAGTTTACAGCTACATGACCGCCGCAGACCCCGAAACAGGCGACTACAGCACGATCATCACCAACACCACCGCCGAGACCATGGACTACACCTTTACCGTTTCCGCACTGGATAAGGCTTCCGCCGATGTTAGCGTGTGGGAAACAAGAGGTCCTGACAGTCCCGAAAGCGGCGAATATGATGAAAACTATTTCAAAAAGATAGCCGATATAACTCCAGTGGAAAAGAACGGAGCATACACATATACAGTTTCCGTAAAGCCCGATTCAATCGTGACCGTTTCCACAGTTTCTCCCGAGAGAACAGAGTATGTTAATATGGATACTTCCGAAAAAACTCTGCTCAGTCTCCCCTATTCCGATGACTTTGAGTATGCAGACTATCCCGAGGACTACCTCTCATCAAGAGGCTATGCTCCCAGATACACCACCGACGAGGGCGGCGCATTTGAGGTAGAGGTATCCGACAGCGGAAACTATCTCGTTCAGCAGATAACCCAGGATATCAGAGCAAAGGACTGGGGCTGGACTCCCGACCCTGTGACCACTCTGGGCGATGACAGATGGTACAACTACAGCGTGGCTGTGAATGTTTCCTTTGACCCTGCGGAGGATAAGTCCGCAAACTACGTGGGCGCAGGCCTCAGATACACTCTTGCCTGCAACGCATACAGCGGCTACTGGCTCCGGCTTTATGAGGACGGCAACTGGAAGCTCAAGTCAGACAACACCGACAGGGCTTCAGGCAAGATCGAGGGCTTTGACGGCTCCGCTTCCCACAGCCTGAAGATCGAAGCTGAGGGCGTGGTTATCCGTGCATATATCGACGGCGCACAGGTAACGGAATATGACAGCTCCGACGCACTTATCGGCGCAGGCAGGGCAGCACTTTACAGCTCATACAACAAGAACCGCTTTGGCGACCTGACAATCGAGCCTGTGGGCGACAACACATACATCACCCGCTATGACAACACCGATGCCTGCTTTGAGTATGAGGGCGAGTGGGAGCACAACACCATGAGCAGCTTCAAGAACTACAAGCGAACCATTTCCAAGGGCAAGGTCGATTCCGTTCTTACCGTAAGCTTTGACGGCACAGGCTTTGCACTTACAGGCGAAACAGGCGGCGAGACAGTCCTCTCCGTTTCCATAGACGGCGGCGAGGCTGAGATAAAGGGTATTTACAAAACAGGCTCCAGAGGAACATCATACCTCTGCAGCGGTCTGGAAAACACTCATCACACTGCAAAGATAACCGTTGCCATGGGCGACTACAGCGTTGACGGCATGGAGGTCATCGGCGGCGAAGTGCTTCTCCCCGAGGAAGAACCTGTGGAGGAGATACCCGAAGAGACCGAGGCATCGGCAACCGATGAAACCACCGCAGAAAATGCAGGCAGCAAAAAGATATCCCCTGCGGCTGTGGCAGGCGTTGCAGGGGGAATTGCAGCAGCTGCCGCTGCTGCTGCCGCAATAGCAGTAACAGTAAAGAAAAAGAAGAAGTAATATGGATACATCAAGAAATATGACCGAGGGCAGCGAAGCGGGGCACATCGTAAAATTTGCCCTGCCCCTGCTGGGCGGCAATCTGCTCCAGCAGACCTATAACATCGTTGACACGGTAATAGTGGGAACCTTTTTGGGAGACAGCGCACTGGCGGCAGTGGGCGCAACAGGCTCAATAACATACCTTTTCTACACCCTCTGCATTGGTCTTTCCATAGGCGCAGGCGTAATAATCGCACAGCTTTTCGGCATGGGCGACCATAAGCGCATGAAAAGCGCCATTTTCAGCTCGGCAGTGGTAACTGCCATATTCGGCATAGCGGTAAGCATAATTTCCGTGCTGCTGGCAGAGCCTGTGCTGAGGCTGCTGAACGTCCCCGATGAGCTTATTGGCACATCTGCGCTTTATATGCGCATAGCCTGCGGCGGAACGGTTGCCGTAGCGGCATACAACTGGATAAATGCGGTAATGCGTGCCCTGGGCGACTCAAAGACGCCGCTGATATTTTTGGGTGCGGCAAGCATACTCAACGTCCTGCTGGATCTGTTTTTCGTGGTAGTCCTGAAGCTTGGCGCAGGCGGAGCGGCATTTGCCACAGTGCTTGCACAGGGACTTTCGGCAGTGGTGTGCATAATATTCTGCTTCAAATGCAACAGCAGCCTGCACCTTTCCCATGAGGATATGCGTGCGGATAAAAAGATGATGTTGCAGTGCATAAAAGCGGGTCTGCCCATAGCTGCCCAGAACGGACTTATATCCGTTTCCATGGTGGCGCTTCAGAGAGTAACAAACGGCTTCGGCGAGACCGTCATGGCGGCATATACCGTTTCCATGAGAATAGAACAGTTCGTCCAGCAGCCCTTTTCATCGCTGAACGCCGCCGTTTCCACCTTTACAGGACAGAACATCGGCGCAGGCAAGGAGGACAGAGCACGGAACGGACTTAAAGCGGCAGTGAAGATATCGACCGTATTCGCCTTTGCGGTGCTGGTAATATTCATACTGTTCGGAAGAAATATCACAGGCTTTTTCGTAAAGGGCACGGACGTTATCAGCATTGCATCAAAAGCAATAGTGATGACTGCCTGCTTCTACTGGGCGCTGGGAATAATACATACCGTCCGAGGCTTTCTGAACGGCGCAGGCGACACAGGCTATGCACTTGTGAACGGCACAGCGGAAGTCATCTGCCGAATAGGACTGTCACTGGTGCTGACGGCTATCCCCGTGATAGGTCACTGGGGAATATGGCTCACCACCTGCTGTACATGGTTTGTCACAGCGGCAGTAAGTCTGCTCAGATATAAGGGCGGAAAGTGGAAGAGCAAATCATTGGTAAGATCATAAACAAATATAAACCAAAATTGGAAAGAAGTCCGGAGTTATGTACCTCCACATTTTTGGCACCGTCAAAGGAATAATTGCCGTAAAGGGTCAGGTCGGTAACGGTCATATTTCCGGTGTACCACACGCCTGCCCATGCCATCTCGAACCATGTGCATTTTTTCACGGTGATTCGCCGTCATCAAATATAGTATCGGTTATGCGCAGGTCATGTCCCTGAAACAATGCCCGCTCTCCCGTAAGAAATTCCTGTTTTATCTCTTTCATATTATCTGCCTTTCGGTTTTGCATAAAGCCACATAGATATTTTTGTGGATTGCTGTAGTATAATTATATTATAGCTCAGATTTATAAATATAACAAACAACTTTTTTAACAATGCAGAAGCCATACTGCACAAAAAGATATCCCGCATTACGAAAAAAGCTATTTACTTTTGCTATAAAAGGATGTATAATTACCATATAATAAACTATAGGAGCGCTGATAATGAAAATAAAAAGAATACCTGCCATAATTCTTGCAGCCGCAATGCTGGGCACAATGCCAATAGTTCCCCCCGAGACCGGGTTCAGCCTTTCCACAGTGGCTTATGCCGCAGAAAAGCTTAATGCCCCCAAGGACTTTACAGCCGCAGTGAACGGAACGGCTGCCGTACTGTCGTGGTCGGCTGTAAAGGGCGCAGACGCATACCGCATCTATCAGTATGACAAGAGCGCAAAGAAGTTCGTGAACCTTAAAACCGTCACCTCCACCAAGACCTCGGTAAAAGGTCTGGCTGAGGGCAAGAACTATTTCAAGGTCGCAGCTCTTACAAAGTCGGGCAGCAAGTACATCACGGGAAATATCTCCGAAAAGATAACCGTAACCGTTGCCTCCGCCGCTGAGAGCAGTGCAAAAACATCAGGCAAAAATTCCGCTGCGGTGGCTCTGGCAAAGAAAATGGGCGACGGCTGTAATTTAGGCAACACCATGGAATCCGTTGCAACATGGCTGGGCGCAGATGCAACCCCCAAGGACTACGAAAAGGCATGGGGTCAGCCCGAGACCACTGCTGCCATGATAAAGTCCCTGAAAGCCAGCGGATTTGAGTCTGTCCGTGTCCCCGTGGCATGGTCAAACATGATGTCAAAGGACGGCAAATACACCATCTCCCCCGAGTATTTCGACCGAATCGACGAGATCGTGGGCTATATCCTTGACAATGATATGTACTGCATCATCAACATTCACTGGGACGGCGGCTGGTGGGAGGACTTCGGCTCCTCCGATGAAAAGGTCGCTCAGGCAGCCATGGACAAATACACCGCCATGTGGAAGCAGATAGCAAAGCATTACAAGTCCTACTCCGACAAGCTCATATTCGAGTCCGCAAACGAGGAGCTTGGCAGCAAGACAAAGGGCAGCTCCAGCATGAACGAGAGCTATGAAAGAGTAAACAGCATCAACCAGAAATTCGTTGACATAGTAAGAAGCACAGGCGGCAAGAACAAGTCCAGATTCCTGCTCATCGCAGGCTATGACACCGACATTTCCAAGACCGCCGACAACAGGTTCAAAATGCCAGACGACACCGCAAAGGACCGTCTGCTGGTATCGGTACATTACTATTCGCCCGCCACATTCTGCATTGCCGACAAGAAGAGCAACTCATGGGGCTACAGCGGCAGCTGGGGCACCGAAGCCGACTACAAGACAATGCGCAAGGATTTTGAGAAGATGAAAAAATTCACCGACGCAGGCTACGGCGTTATCATCGGCGAATACGGTGTCTGCCTCAACACAGACGGCGAAAAATACGTTATGAAAAAGGGCACCGATAAGTTCTTCCAATCTGTTAAGGATCTTTCAAGCGAAATGGGCTACTGCGCAATGATATGGGACTGCAGCAGCTGGTTCAACAGAAAGACACAAAGCTACAACTACGATTTCCTTAAGGATATTTACGATTAATACTAATCTTCAATCAACCTACAGACAAATCCTCGGCTGAAATAAGCCCATTCTTCGTCAAGCTCCCTTGCCGGGCGGCAAGCCCGCCTGCGGTCGCTTTCCCAGACTGGTCTTATTTCATCTGTCGGCTTTGCCTATAGAACGATTGAAGATTAGTATAAAAGATGATATGACACCGCCCCGCTGTATTGATATATCCCAAAAGTTAAGCGGCTTTTGGGCTATATCAGATACGGCGGGGCGGTTTTATACTGATCTTTATCATTCTATAGACACAAGGCGTACACCCTACCCTTTTCGGTATGATGTACGCCTTGTTTTGGTTTAAGTGGAATTATTCTGCATCTGTATTGACCGTTACAATATCCGATTTTGTCATAGTAGTCCACTTTCCGTCAACATAAGCACGGACGATGTACTGATACTCGGTATCGGGAGTGAGCTTGTTTATCCTTACTGCAAGCTTCTCGGTTTCGCAAAGCTTTACAGCCTTTCCGTCCACATACTTGCAGATCGCATACTTTTCAGCATTGGGAACTGCCTGCCAAGTAAGCTTTATGCTGTTTTCGGTCGATGCTGCCTTTGCGATCGGCTTGTAGTAAACCTTGACCGTTATCTTGTACGAATAAGTCATAGGCGAGAGCTTTCTGCCGATAGAGTATCTTACAAGGAATTTGTAGGTTTCACCGTTTTTCAGACCTTTAAGCGTTACCGATGTATCCGTGGTGGTCTTTATCTTGACATATTTGCCGTCCTTATACTGATATACATAGTATTTGTCGGCATTTTCTATCTTGTCCCAGCTTAGCGTTACCATACTTCCGTCCGCTTCTGCATTAACGGTCAGATCTTCGGTGAATACGCTGGGTGTTAAAAATACGGGATATGTGGGGTAAGTCGGATATGCAGGATAGCTTGGATATGTGGGATAGTAATCATATCCCGTTGCAGGAATGGTTTCTGTTCTGAAAGCATATCCGCATATGTAGCAGGAATATACTCTTACGCCCGCTGTGGTTGCCGTAGGCGGAACGGTAATTACTCCGCCGTTGGAGATGTGCTGTGAAATATCAGTCTTTTCTCCGCAGGAGCATTCGTGCCAATGGTTTGTGCTGTCATATTTCCAAGCTGTACCGTAGCTGTGGGTATGTTCGGAAGCAAGTGCAGGAACGGTTTCCGTTCTGATAACATATCCGCATACGGTGCAGGAATATACTCTTATGCCCTCTGTGGTTTCTGTAGGCTGAACGGTCACTGTACCGCTGTCCTCTGTATGTGCTTCAAAATCCACCTTTTCGGTACAGCCCGAGCAGGCGTGCCAATGCCCTGTTTCGTCCTTGGAATAATCCACGGAAAGGCTGTGAGTGTGGCTGAGCTTTGGAACAGTTTCCGTCTTTGTATGATGGCATACGGAGCAAGTGTAGGTCTTTACGCCCTCTGTGGTTTCTGTTGCAGGAATGGTTATCATTCCGCTGTCATAGCTATGAGGAGTAACATCTGCTTTACCACTGCACACGGAGCAAACGTGATAGTGATCATCGTCATTATCGCTTTCCCAGTCCGTTCCGTAAGTGTGATGAGCTGCGATTTTCAGACTTTCAAGAGTAACTTCTGTTGCCGCCTGATCGTCTGCGAAAAGCTTTCCGCATTCGCACTCATAATGTGCCTTTACTCCGTCTGCGGTGCAGGTTTCGGGAACCTCTGCAATAAATGTAAGGTGGTTTGCGTGAATATGTCCGAGCGCAGGAGCTAACTCATATCCGCATACGTCACAGGTCTGAGGTGTTGTTTCTGTTGCATCGGCTCCGGGAGTGTGGGCAGCATAACCGACTTTCTGATTATTTTCGGTAATGGGACAATTTGCGTTAACGCAGTCATGCCAGTGTCCTGTTCCATCAGAACTCCAATCGTTTGACCAGGTGTGACCTGTTGCGAAGACAGTCACATCGGCAAGTGTGGTTGGGTTTAAACCTGCGTCATCAGAGAATATATTTTTGCATTCCGTGCAAGTCCAATATGCTCTGTTTCCGTTATCGGTGCAGGTGGGAGCCTTTTCATCTGTCTTAACGAGCGAATGTCTTGCAGGATCATTGGGATCAGCAATATTTGTTATTTCAGCAGTCCCGTTAGGATCGGAGAACTTCTTTCCGCATACGGAACAGTCCCAATATTCTACGGTTCCGTCTGCTGTACAGGTATGAGGCACTGCATTGTGATGGGAAAGGTCGTGGTCACCATAATAATCTTGTCCGCAAATACCGCAAGTTGCCTTTTTTATACAAGTAGGTGTGGTGTTGGTTACACAAGTATGATTACCGACTTTGTGCCGATGATCCTCATCAACGGCTATTACCGTTTTGCCGTCGATTTCTGGCGGAATATCAACCGTATTCCCTGAGGAAAGACTAATGTCTGTTATTTTGACATTATTGCTGCTGTCAACGGTATAGGTTATCTTTGCGGCTGTTGAGTAAAAAGCATCTATTCCAATGGTTATTCCGCCCGGAATATAAATTATAAGATTGAAACAACACCAAAAAGCATTATATTCAATGGAAGTAACGCTGCTCGGGACAATTACGCTTGTAAGTCCGGAACACTCCCTAAAAGCCATTTCTCCGATGGAAGTAACCCCGCTCGGGATAGTTACGCTTGTAAGTTTTGAATTGCAATAAAAAGCATATTGTTCAATGACAGTAACCCCGTCCGGGATAGTGTAACTGCTGTCGTTTTTCCCGAGTGGATAATATATAAGTGTTGTCTTATCTTTATTAAACAGTACGCCGCTTTCCGAGCAAAAGGAAGAATTGTTGCTGTCAACAGTTATGTCTGTAAGTCCGGTACAATTATAAAAAACATTAACTCCAATGGAAGTAACGCTGCTCGGGATAGTTATGCTTGTAAGTCCGGTACAATTCCAAAAAGCACCTGTTCCGATAGAAGTAACGCCGTTCTGGATAGTTATACTTGTAAGTCCGGTACAATTCCAAAAAGCATAATCTCCAATGGAAATAAAACCGCTCGGGATAGTTATGCTTGTAAGTCCGGTACAATTCCCAAAAGCCTGCTCTCCAATGGAAGTAAGACCGCTCGGGATAGTTATGCTTGTAAGATTGGAACATTCATAAAAAGCCAGCGATCCAATGGAAGTAACTCCCGGTTCAATCACCACTGAAGTAATATCCGAACGGTTGCTATACCATGGTTGATCAATATCTGATCGATAATCCTCTATTTTACCCGAGCCTGAAATAGTCAGTGTGCCGTTGTCATCAAGTAACCATGTTACATTGCTGCCACTATCACCGCAATTACCGCTGCTTGCCGCACTTGCCGCAATAGCATTGCCGCCGACACCAAGGTCTGCAAGCCCCAGCTCTGCGGGGAATGTAAAGGATATTGCAAGAGCCGCCGCAGCAGCAACAGCCGTTATTCTTTTTATTTGTTTTTTCATTTCTCATTACCTCCTTCGGATAATTTGCTGTATTTTTCGATAAACAGAGAAACCGTCTGCTTTAAGACCTCCATCTGGCTTTTTAAATAGTATTCGTCCTCAAACATTGCGTAGTGTACGCAGGCACGGACGAAAATGAAAATGAGCGGTGTAATGACTGTATGGGGAATGCCGATCTTCGGCTCAAGCTGCTTAGCGTACTCGGTGTACCGTTCGTTTACGCCCTCGAAAAACTTCTTTCCGTGTTCGATATATTTTGGGTGTGTATAGACCTGATACATCAGCCGATACTTCTTGCCATGCTCTTTCGCCGTCCAGTATGGGATCTCCTCAATAAAGCGAATAACATCTTTTGGGTCGGCAGGGGCTTTCGCCATAAAATCGTCCTCGACCTTTGCCATACAGTATGCGGTGGATTTGATTATCAAGTCGTCGAGATTTTCAAAATACAGATACAGTGTAGCTGCACTGCACCCGCACGCCTTTGCGATCGTTTTTATCCCAACGCCGGATAAACCGTTCTCCGCATAACAGTCATAACATTTTTCCATCAGTTCGATTTTCTTTGCCTGTCTGGCTTCTTCATTAACAGTACGCAATTATCGTTTCCGCCTTTAAATAAACAATCGTTTGATTATATTATATCATACTTTCAGAGATTTTGCAATAGGATTTCATAAAAAGTTTGGATTTTTTGTAACCAATATTAGTACGCAGAACAAAAAGATTCCTTGACTCATAATCAACGGAAAAATAACACCGCCGGGCATGAGTGTCATATTCGGCGGATAATACAATGTATTATCGGCATTGCAAATGCTATGACTATTTGATTATGTGCGTATTTGTTCAATATGTTATGAGGTGTCAAAACTAGCCTTGATATTGAGATCAATAGAAACGAGAGGTGTATGGCAAAAAAATCCGCAGCAGGTTATTTTTTAGCTTGCTGCGGATTTTTTGCTAATACTAAGCACCAATTAAAAACTATACAAAAAATTGAGCATAATCTTGCGTATATGGATTATGCGATGATTTTTTGTCTATAGTTTTATTGGTGATTAGTATAAGATCTATAATCAGTATAAAAGCGGGTTAGTTAAAAACAAAAAAAAGTCACGCAAACGTCTTGTCTGCGTGACTTTTACTGGTGACCCGTACGGGAATTGAAACAAGTTCCTGCTGTTTTCCATCTTATCGCAACATATCAAAAATGGCTATATTACGAGGCTTTTCTACTTTCGGCTTGTTCTGATTTTGTGTAAAATATCGTGAATTTTCATATCAATAAGTCCCAAATAAGACCCAAGACCAATGCATATTTCTGCCAAAGATCTGCCGCCGATTGCTCGGCGGTTTTTCTTTTTTAGTCAAGCAGCCAGTCAATAATATTTACGATCTTGATCCCATCAACGGAATTATATAAGCCTTTATCCATAGCAAGAATAACCTTTTCGTAATTATCACGAATCTGCATCAACGGACGAAGCTCACGTTCTTTTGTCTGATCGGCAGCCATTGTCTGCGTTACCTGATAATAGATTTTTTCATCGGTGTTTGTAGCAATAAAGTCAACCTCTACATTTCCGATTTTACCTATCGCAGTATCATATCCACGGCGAAGCAGTTCAAAATAAACTATATTTTCAAGAATATGACCTGTATCAACATCACGCAGTCCCAGGAGATAATTCCGCAAACCAATATCAACAATATAAAATTTTCCAAGTGTCCGCAGGTATTCTTTACCTTTGATGTCATAGCGCTTTGCCTCGTAGAAAATATATGACTCCAGAAGTGCGCCCACATACGCTTGTACTGTCTGAACGGCAGGCTTTGTTTTTCGGCTGGTGTCCAGCAGTCCCTCATTTACAAGCGTATTGCCGATAGAGGTGACTGAGGTGTTGCTGCCGATATTGTCTGCAAGGAACATAATTATTTTTCGCAGAAGATCTGCATCGGTTATCTGCCGTTGTCCCCTGCGCTTTTCACGTTCAAGTATATCACGCATAACAACGGTGGAATAGATGCCGTCAAGCAAGGTCATTGCTTTGTCGGTATCAAGTCCCACATCTGCAATTCCTGGCATTCCGCCGAATTTCAAGTACGCTTCAAAAAGCTCCTCGGTATCGAAAATATTACCCTCACTGTCGGATATTTTCTTTGCTGTTTTTCCAGTCGGACTTTTACGTTCGGTCAATGTGTAGCCGTGGAAATCAATAAATTCCTTAAAGGACAGCGGAAGCATTTTTATCTCTACATAACGTCCCGATAGATAAGTTGCAAATTCTGAGGACAGTAAATATGCATTTGAGCCTGTGATATAAATGTCGCAGAGAAAGTCTACACGGAAAGAATTTATTGCATCCTGCCATTCTGCAATACGCCGGACCTCGTCAAAGAACAGATAAACTTTTTTATCTGCAGGCTTTCTTTCGCAAACATAATTATAGAATGACTTGACGTCCATTGAACGGTATTCCATTGATTCAAAATTCATAGCGATGATCTGATCATCGGATATTCCGCTTTCACGCAGATGACGTATCATCAACTTCATAAGGCTGGATTTGCCGCAGCGGCGTATGCCGGTTATGACCTTGACAGGCTCGGTATCCTGAAAAGCAATCAGTTTATTCAGATAAAAATCACGTTTTTTCAAACAATGGATTTCATTGAGCATAGCTTTCACGCTCCTTTTATCTATATTATACTACAAACTTTTAATAATATCAGGTTTTTAGTATTGATTTTCAAAAAGATTTATTGATGATAGATTTACAATATAAGCGCAACATCAAAAGCCTTACTATTAGATAAATGCTGATTAATGGGTGTTCCCCAACCGAATGCGAGGAACACCCACACAAATACGTCACTCAATCGGCAGAAAAAGTAGAAATGTCGATTAAATCAGTGGTTACTTAGAAATGAAGATTATAGTATATTGACATGCTCGATGTAGAGGGCGGCGTTATTGGCACTATCTGTGCTGTTATTGGTACAGCTCTTGCTATCGGCACCGCAATCTACGGTTATGGCTACGCTAAGGGTCAGCAGGCTGGTTATCGTGCGAAGTATGGTAACTAATTAACCATTGACAGGGTTGTTTTAGTCAAAGACGCTTGTTTAAGACTACTGCAACCCTGTCTTCATTATTAAATATATTTTTCCCTCTTTTCAAAAATGCTAAAATATGCTATACTTATGGTACGTCAGACTGTAAGTAATTTTGTAAAGTTGCTTGCATTTGCTGATGATGTAATATTTTTATGAAAATAGAGGTAATTCACATGAAAAAGAAAGTGATATCCTTGATTGGAATTTTGTGGGCATGTTTATGTGTTGTATTTGTTATAATTATTCTCAAATACAACGTAAAAGGAATAATTAATAGTGTTTTTCCACCAGAAGAAATACAAGAACTAAATCTTACTGAAGAGGAAAAACTGGAAGATTTCAATTTCTTTTTTAATACGGTTACATCAAGTATGCCAATGATTAATGAATATGATTCTGTTTATGGATTTAATATAACGGAAAGAAAAGATTACTATCAGGAAATGGTCAAATCTACGAAAAACGACTATGAATTTTATTGTGTAATGGTAGGGTAGCACTTACGCAAGAAATCCCAAGCTTCCATACAGATTTGGTATACCCTGATAGCATAAATACGCTGCATTGTTATAACTCAAAAAAAATATCTACAGATAGAGCTGTCATTTCGTATAATCGTTATTGGGCAGATATTATTGAAGATAATATTGACTCTACGTGCAACTATTATGTATTCACTTATGTTGATGGTGAATATTTATTTAATTGGATAGAAAGTACAGGCGTATTAGAAGAAGAGACTGCACAATTGATAGAAATTGATGGTGTGGCAGTGGATGATTTTATCACATCGAATATTTCTGTATATAATCTTTTTTATGATGGAAAGAATGAAAAGCCCTGTCGCACAAAAATTGTACTTAATGATTTGAATGGTGATTGTAAAAAAGTAAAAATAAAATTTGCTGATGGAACAGTAATTGAAAAGCAATTGTGTTATAGTATATATATGGAAGAAGCTTTTCTCCATCAAAATACATCAAATGCTGTTGAATATGAAGATTATACATTTTACGAGACCGATGAATACGCATATATTTCCTTAAACAATATGTCAAATCCTTATGGAGAGGATATTAAAGATAAACTCAATAATTTAAGTTGCAGTAACATAATCATTGATTTGCGTGAAAATTATGGCGGCAACACACAATACGCTGCCAAATACATATATCCGTCTTTATTTTCAAAAGACATTGATGAAGTAAGTAATTGGTATTTGCCTGATTCTGATGCCAATAAAGTAATTGTCAATGACTGGGCGAATAGATTGGTACATAAATTTAATTCAGTTGATGAGTCACCATACGAAACGGAGAATGGTATTGAGTTATTGTGTTCTGTATCAGAGCAAAATTATAGGGGAGGAAATGAAAACGATAAGAACGTTATTTTGATTACGTCTCAAAAAACAGGTTCAGCAGCTGATAGGTTTGTTTCAGATATGAAAAAGAACAATTTAGCTTTAGTAGTTGGAAACAATACGGGCGGTGAAGGTTTAATGTATTCATATAATGCAATGAGTCTTCCAAATAGCCGGCTTGTATTTATATATATGCCAAGTGGTGCTAAAAATCCTGATGGAAGTGATAATTCAGTTAGTGGTACTAAGGCTGATGTGTACATTAATTTATCAAAAGAGGATTTTAACACTTATAATGAAATGATAGAAAGCGGCGAAGATTATACCTCGTTCGAAGCTAAAATGAAATATGATACAATACTAAAATACTGTGTTAATCTTTTAGAAGAGAATAAATGAACTACTACTGAGAAATCAGGCAAATAAGAAAATCTCCTGAGGGGGGATGCCTGTGAAATTATATGGTTGATAGACTGTTCAATACAGTTATAAGCGCCGCCTGTAATAAATCCCTATAGGGTTTGTGCAAGCCACCGACTATGCCAGTGGTTTTGACTCAATGTTTGTTTTTAACGATTTGTAGCTATGAATTTGTGGAATAGAATACAAAAGTTTAGTTTTGAATATAATCGTGTATTGGATAAAAAAGCGATATATGATATAATTAAATAGAGTATATATGACAATTTCGTTGGAGAGGCGAGGATACATGAAATACTACTGTGTAAAACAACACGACATAACCGACTGCGGAGCAGCGTGTTTGGCGACTATCTCAAAGCAATACGGACTTAATCTGTCCATTTCAAAAATACGAGAGATTGCAGGTACAGACAAGCAAGGTACAAACGCTTACGGTATGATTAAGGCAGCCGAACAGCTCGGTTTTACTGCAAAGGGTGTCAAGGGCGATCAAGAAGCATTTTTCATGTATTGTTCTATTATCAAAAAGCAGTTTTTCAGCCTCGCCTTGTTATCCGCAATACTAAATCTTACAATAACACAATGCACATGAGCCTTTATGCTTATTCCGAAGTTGATAGCTATGCTTGGACAATAACATTTATGCAAATCGGAAATAAAGTCTGCGTACTCTTCGGTTGTGATTTTTGAGATGTGTCTCACGTTATGACATAATACGACGGCACAACCGCTTAATTGCCAGAAATCATAAAAATTGTCGATGTCAAGGTTGTCTTCGACATTCATTTTAACCTTGACAGCGACATTTTTTATGATATAATGACAGAGCGGTTATGACGTCTTTCGACATTTACACAGTTAAAGAATCGGACTCTACTCTTCCGAAAAAAGTCAGCAAGATTACTTTTGAATTTTTTCAACAATCTCTCTTCCACCTGCATTCAGATACGTCTGTCAAATATAATCATTGAACATTACTTTCCCCTCCACCTAAGAGAATACTGCGAGTATTGATAATCTCAGAAGGTTTTACTTCTTCAGCGGACAACAATTGATGTACTCCTGCTTTACAAATCGGCTGATTTCTTAATGATTCAGCTGATTTGCTTTTACCGTATTAGCTGAATTAATGATTCGTAAGAGTCATATATGCTGCCATTTCAGCATCTTTAAAGCAGCAGAAATATATGTTCATTACTGTATCGGGGTGTGCATCAAGCCACCTGACTACCGCAAGTAGAGAGACCTTTGCAGCTTCGTCCAACGGATAACCATATACTCCTGTGGATATACCGGGGAAAGCAATGCTGTTACATCCGTTTTCAAGTGCAATATCTAATGAATTGGTATAGCAAGCCGCAAGCAGCTCCGCATCGTCAGGCTTACCGCTGTAAACAGGGCCTACCGTATGGATAATATGATCTGCGTGTTTTATATTGTATGCCCCTGTTATTTTTGCTTCACCTGTATTGCAGCCATGAAGTGTTCTGCATTCCCTCAGCAATTCAGGGCCTGCAGCCATATGAATAGCTCCGTCTACGCCTCCGCCGCCAAGAAGGCTGCTGTTTGCTGCGTTGACGATAGCATCAACGTGCATATCAATGACGCTGCCTTTCACAAAGGAAATATGAGATTTCGGATTGTATTTGGAAAGCATTTTAATGATATCCTTTTGCAAAAAAAGCTTCTGTCCCCAGGGATTGATGATATATCCAACGCAGTCCGTCCAGTTATCAACTGCTTCAAACAATACATTCAGAGATTGGTTTATTGAAGATGAGGACTCTCCTTTTTCCAGTTCCTCATGACTTGTAAAAAGAGGAATAAAGTAGTGACCGTCTTCGTCAGCTGCTAAGTGTCTGAACTTTATCGGTATATCTTCACTTACTGAAAAAGTTTCACCGATTTTTGCTTTTTCGGGATCTCCTATCGCCTGAAGCATAGCCTCGGGAAGTTCGATAGGTACTATGACCTGCATATCATTGTTCAGTCCATTTGCAACAGCATTGAATACTGCTTCCGGTGCTGCGTTATCACCGCCATAGTACCAGTTAAAAATTGCCCTTTCTAATTCAAGTGCATATCTATCTTCGGTCATTTTATCATGTCCTTCTTTCTTAAATATCTTTATCATCAGATTCAAAGTCTTTGTCTGTGCATTTTCGGATAATCTTCTTTATCCGCTCAATTGGAAACGGTGCTTCTTCTTTTTTGTGGTATTCAATACTTGAAATTCTTGCAATAGACCGATGATTATCGTGTCCCACGGGTACAATAACCAGATCACCTTTTTCAAGTGTATCATCATCTGTAAGGTAGCAATATTCTTTGCCATATTCTTCAAATATTACATTGCAGAAAATCAATTCAGATTGCCGCCGCAAAGCTTTTCCATAAACCGAAGAGTCAAGAATTTCATTTATTTCATAAAACTGCATAAATGAAATTATGTTATTTGCAAGCTCAGGAAAATCCTCGGGCAGTCCATATTTATCAAAGGTTCCGGTTATCACTCGCTGTTTTCCATAAAGAAAATCAATAGTAATAGTGTAATCCTTTGTCTCTAAAGGATTTTTTACCACATCATCAGGGTTTCCTTCAATAGTGTTGAGAAATTCATCTGTATCATATCCTTCAAGCAGGCTATCAATTCCGCCTTCTATGCAATATTTTCTTTCAACCACACAGCCTGTTCCGATATTATGAATGTAAGTCATTGTTTCGTTTTTTCTGTCAATCACTATCTTTTCCGAGTAATCCCACGTTACAAATTTCCACGAAGCGCCTTCCGGAATATTTGACGGCTTTATTTTGGTATTTCGGTGATAATCAATAACCATTTTTTCGATTCTGTCTTTAAAAGCATTCCCGTCAAACATATACAATTCGGGCATATCAAGACTGCTTCTGAATACATCGGAAATGTTATCCAGTATAGAATTTTTCGTTGGTACCAATGATCCTCTGAAGCAGAAATCCTCATCTTCAGTATTGGTAAGTATCAGTTTCCATTCACCAACATCTGTAGCCATGATCACATTAAATTCATCTGAGAAATATTCCTCCAATATTTTAAGTAGGTGAGCAGTCACTTCATTGTCGAGCTTAATTCTTCGTTCAGCAGACTTAATGTATTTTTCGCCGTTTCCGTAATTATATCGGGTAAAGAATAAACGTCCGTCATCGGTAAGTGTCAGCCGCTGTTCTATTTCATCATCGGGCATAGGGCAAGGTCCGTAACATAGTGAATTTGATATTAGCTTTGCTTTTTTCAGTACCCCTTTAAATACAAATCCGGATACTCCCGATCCTGATGTCAGCAGTTCCAGTCTGCCGAGCGCAGTAATAAACCATCCTCTGTTTTCCGTGAGTGTAATTTCTTCTCTATTACCCGCCCAATGGTTAAAGTAACGCCATTTTGAAAAAATAGCTGAACCAAGAAGTTGTATGTCTTCAACAGAATCTATTATTTTGTCAAGCTCCCGATAGTCGCTGAAAACATTCAGATCAGGATAAGCAGCAATAAATGATTCTCCGCAATCCATCTGAAAGCCTAAAGCAAAGCATTCGTCTGCAAAAGCTGTATCTTCACAAAGGTCACATTCGGTGGCTTTCGTGTCTCTGAATTTGTCAAACCATTTAAGGGCAAATTTATGTATTTCTTTATTAGACATTTTACACACCTCCGCAGCTATACTAAAATTTTCTTTTACAAATCAAAATGTTCTTCTGCGATTCTGTTCAGCTGTGCCGCAATTTCCGTAAAATCGCAGTCCAGATCCAGCGTCCTGACACTTATCTTATTTCCACTCATAAGATATTGATTGTTCGGAATTATTTCCTCATCGGTTTTGGCATACAGTAGCATACCCGATACTTCATGTGGACAGTCCGCCAGTTCATATTCTTTGTTTTTCACATAGGTGAAGATCTGATACAGATTACCCGAATGAAGCTTTTTCGTGCCGTATTGTGTCTGAGTCGTGTGTGAATAATACTTGGCGTCAATGATAAGTATTTTTTCTTTATAAGTAAGCATAATGTCCGACTGCATTACCGGCAGCATCATTCCTATGCCATCATCAAGCTGCCATGGAATCTGAGCGGCATTTGCAGTGATTTGCGGAAATTCACGCCGATAATACTCCAGAATGAATTTCTCATAAAGGCGGCACATTCGCTGTTCATCAAGGAAATCCATAAGCCTTGTGCTTCCGTCGGAATTGGTCTGAAGCAGCCCTTTTACCACCAGCCGGCAAACCGAGATAAGCATATGATAGGTCTGATTATTTCTATTGTAGCGGATATTCCAGTTTACGGTATGAAGATCTATCGGTTCAACATCACCGAAATATACCATCAGCTTTTTCAGTTCTTTTTTGCGCTCCTTTGAAATATCAGAGCGCAGCAGAAGATCAACCGTTGATCTGATGATTCGGTTCATCGTTGTGTTGACGGAAAAATCATCGTATTCACATATCAGCTGTTTTTTAAGCATTGTCTGTGTCTTTACAGAACCTGCAATATCTATCCTTCCCCGCAGCGAAGAAAGTGCTTCCGTCTTTTGAATATATTCTTTTCCAAGTCCACGCTTTATCTGCAAAGATATACCTTTTGCAAGTATAGCAGCCATAAGCTCTGCGGTATTCTCAAATTTTTCTGTGGCAATATTCTTGTAGCCTTGCTCGGTCAATATCTGAAAAGCATATGACAGCATATAGTAGATATTTTGTATAGGTATCACTTAATTGCACTCCTTAGATTGCTGCTCCAATCCTTGACCTTCACAGGTTCATCAAACCAATATTCCTTTAGAAGCGGAATTAACTCATATTCCACAATACCCGACAAGCACCGGTCATCAATAGTTTCGGCGTCTAAATTGCAGAAATAGCTGTGACCAATGCAGAAACCGTCTCCAAGGGACTCATCTGCGGAAATAGCATTATTCAAGCCCTCAACACAATTTATGAGCTTGTTGAATTTTTCGTTATCAAGCGTTGTGCGATATTCACGGAAACCATCGGTTTCAAACCCGGGTCTCAGCTCAAAAAAGGCAAACCGCCTGCGCAGAGCGTAATCCAGCATTGCCAGACTGCGGTCGGCTGTGTTCATCATACCGATAATATAGACGTTCCCAGGGACCGCAAACTTTTCATCGGAGTATAATAACTGAAGTGGGAGCCCTCGCTTATCATTTTCAATAAGCATAAATAACTCACCAAAAATTTTGCTCAGGTTTCCTCTGTTAATTTCATCAATGATGAAGAAATAGTCATTATCGCTGTCGATCTCAGCCTTTTTGCAGAAATTGTAGAAAGCACCTTTTTTTAATTCAAATCCTGTTTCTGTTGGCCGGAATCCCATAATGAAATCTTCATAGGAGTAGCTTTGATGGAACTGAACCATCATTACTCTGTCAATATCCTTTACGCCCATCATTGAATATGCCAGACGCTTTGCGGCAAAGGTCTTGCCAACACCCGGAGCTCCTTGAAGAATAATGTTCTTTTTATTCCTGAGTATTCCAACCAGCTGCGAATATTCTTCATCATACATAAAAACCTCGTCCAGGAAATCGTCCTCTGTATAAACAGGATAATTTTTTGCCGCTTCCTCAACATCATCGGCGGTTTCATCTTCAAACAATGCATTCAGTTTTTCAACATATTCGGTATATGTTGTGATGTCTGTAAGGGTTTTCATAACAGCTTTACCCGGATGCTGCCATTGACCTTTATTTGTCCAGTTAACTTTACGAATATTGCCGTATTCATCTTTTCTGTTCGGATCAAATTCATAATCAGATGTAACAACTCCACGTCCGACAAGCTGCTGCGTGCCGTTCTTTACAAAAATTACGTCGCCGATTTTCATCTCATTGGCAAACTGCCACGTTGCATGAGCAGCGTGCGTATAAGAAAGATTTGAACCAAAGGTTTCCTTCATTTTGATTTTAATATCGCCTTTAGTTTTAAAGTTTTTCAGATCACCAATTTCTCCCCAGCCAATTGCCATAATACCTGCATTATAAAACTCGTCCCACATGGATGCGCCTTCACCGGGTGAATAGATCCAATAATGAACAGTAGATACATCATCGTCTGCAAGTGCAGCACTGCCATTTTCACGCTTTGTCTGATAATCGGCAACGCCCTTTTTAAAGATATCCGAAGCCAGATCATCAGTCATCTCTACAGTTTGTCCGGCTTCTGTCAATGTCCATACACCATATACACTTTTATCTATGTAACCGGCATTGACCAAATAATTACGAGCAAATGCAACTTCATTTTCAAACTTGTTAACATTGTTCTTGCCTCGTGTAATATTGACATCTTCATCAGAAAGATGTTCATTTTCAATAATTTTATTACGAGCTTCAACAGGTGTAGCAGAACCGCCCAAATCACGCAAAGCCTGAATCAGAGGATTGAACCAGCGGAGAAATGCAGCCTTAGATGCTTTCTTTTCGGCAGACACAGCCTTTTCCTGATTCACCTGTTCGGAAATTTTCCAGGCATAGTATGAAAGCTCCGGGAAATTCTTATATTCATAATCACCGTTTTCCATAGCAGACCTGCAAGCATCCCTGATGAAAAGGTAATCCGCTGCATTCGGAAGCTTGTTCAATTTGGGTTTAACCGATTCCACAAATTCCGAAGGCATATTTTCTATATTGGTGATATACCACCTGTTTCTGGAATCCAGATTGATAAAATAATAAGGACGAATCCAATAAAGTGCCATTGTCAGATTCCACCGAATACAAAGCTGTTCGTGAACTATATCATACCACTTAGAAAAAGCAGCACGATTTTCTTCCGTATCTGCGTCCGATAATTTCAGAGCAGAGGAAAAAAGTTTCCAAAGGTTTTCAATATCATTTTCTTTTCTTTTATCAAAGCCATAAAATGTAGCTTTTAAATTATTGAGCACAGGAATTCCATCAAAATTATCAGGGATTTTCGCTTCAATTTCAAATTCATTTGCTATGCCGGTGATAATTGATAATCTGTTTGAATTGGTTATGCCTTTATTAAAAAGACCAAAAACTGTAAACGGGTCAATATCAATAATTTCATCTACGCTGTCCAGCTTGGGGATTTTCATATCTATTGAAGTATAAACTGATTTAATTTTCTCAATCAGCGCTTTTCGGTCATTCTTAAAAGGCAATAGTTTTGTGGCTAATTCCGAGTAAAAGTTTATCCAATCAAATTGCATTGATGATGACCTCCATTATTTTTATACTTGATTTGTTATTGCCTATTTTACATTACTTCAAAGGTGCTTTTTAACATTGTAACATATTATTTAGCAAATTACAACAATATTTTGTATATTCTTACAATTATTTCTTGCCCATATTAAAGAATATATAATTATTACTTATTAAGATAATTATAACATACTATCTGTATCAAAATCAGGACAATAGAATTTTATGCATATAAAAAATATAACCATGATTTTGTTTAAAATAAACAAAGTAACTATACTTGTATATTGACAGGGAACAGGATAGTCATAATAAACACATAGAAACTCTTTACAAAATATTCAGGCACGAAAAACCAAAGCATAACTATGAACAATTAAAAGAGATTCTGTTCCTGAAGTGATGTTTATGAACGTTTAACAATCTTTCGTAACGTTTCCGTTCCGAAAAAAGAAAGCCAATTCTGAAAAAACGATTATGGCATAATGGACATAAAGAGCAGAAAACAAATATATAACAAAAGAGAAAAATAGATACCAACACTTCCCCAAAATACAAAATAATACAATATCACATAAGTGTTTACAAATTGTTCGGGCACAAAAAAATCTGTGACAAGACCATAAATACACATTTAAATTTCTTTGTTTGTAAGAGCATTTGGGTAAACTTAGAGTAATTTGAGTAAACTTAGAGTCATTTGCGTTCACCATTTTCAAGTCAATTTTCAAAAATCCAATATGATATAATAGACTTACCGAAAAGAAAAAACGGAATAACACGAAAGAAGATGATTCCCATGCACTTGTACAGATAAGAAAGTTATATCGAACAAAAGATAATAACAAGGAGGTATGCCAATTGGCAGAAAAATATAATGGCGTATATATCATCGCAGCGGACACAGGCAACGGCAATGTGAAAACTGTGAGCACATGTACCCCGACATCGGTATCCAAGCATAACAGCAAGCTGCTGACCACAACCAATGTTATTGAGTACAACGGCAGCTACTATGTTATCGGACAGGGTCACAAGGAAGTGGTCAGTGACAAAACCCAGGACGAGGACTATTACTTTCTCACGCTCTTCTGCATCGCTAAGGAGCTGGCAAGGGACAATGTGACTGATGCAAGCGTGCTCATTGCAGCGGGACTTCCCGTTACATGGTATGGTAATCAGTCGGAGTCATATCGGGACTATCTCAAACAGAATAAAGAGGTTTCGTTTTCTCTTGATGGAATCAACTATCATGTGGAAATAAAGGACGCAGTAATTCTCCCCCAGGGATATGCAGCCATCATTGAAAATCTCAAGGACATGAAAGGCGATAATATGCTTGCCGACATCGGTAACGGTATAATTAACGTTCTTAGGATCAGGAATGAAGTGGTTATTGAGGACAGTTTCAAAACCGAACTTATGGGCGTAAACGAATGCGTCAAGGAAATCCTGAAATATCTAAAAGACAAGACTCACACCAATGTTGATGAGTATGTTGCATTTGAATTTATAAAAACAGGTCAGAGCAGCATTTCCGAAAAATATGTTGACAAAATGAAAAGGATAGTTGAGATATATTGCGGAAAGGTGCTGAAAGTGCTTGCCAGATATGGCTACAACAGAGATTTTATGAAGCTGTATATCTGCGGCGGCGGAGCAAGGGTAATGAAAAGATTTTGTCCTGCTGTTGCAAATGATGAGCGTGTAATAATGCTGACAAATATCTGCGCCACCGCCAGAGGATATGAGCTTATGACTTTGAAAATGCTGAGGGATCAGTATGAAAAGAGATAACGAATTTAACACATGTCTGCATTTTGATCTGTCGGACAGCCTGCATCGCAAGACAGTGGATATACTCGAAAACTATGATAAGAAAAGATTTCACTCATATACGAATTTCATAGCAACAGCATTAACGGAATATTCGGAACATCGGGACGATGATATATTTATCGAAAAGATAACAGAAGCACTTACTCCGAAAATCACTGAAATTGTTAGAAGAGAGATAGGCGGTTATGAGGGAAAGATAGTTGCTCAGGAAAGGACAGTTTCGCAGAAATCGGAAAGTATTCGGACTAATGATATAAACGAAAAAGAGAAAAACGAAAATACCATGCCCGATCCTGATAAGGAAGAAATCATAAATTCAATAGATTCATCATTCATGAGTACATTCAGTACCAAATTGAACATTGGTACCGAAGATTAAGAACCTGTCTTCATAAGAAATGTGTGCGGATTTTCGAGCATAATTTTGTTGCAGAGTAGGCAAAAATCCGCAGGCGGGCTTTCGCCCGGCAAGGATTTTTAACGCAGTCTGCGGCAAAATTTGCCGAAAAGACGTGCGCATATGCTTGTGAAGACGGGTTCTAAGTACCAAATCTGTATTTTTGAGGTACAGATGCGGGAAATGTACTGCATCTGTACTTCTAAAGTACAGAAAATAGGTACTGTTCCGGTATCATTCAGGTACATAAGTATGAAACAAAAAGATAAGTAAATGAAATGTACCGATATGGTACCGGAATAAAAGTACCGTACATATAAAAAGTACCGAAAGGCGGAAGGCTGTGACCATAAATGAATTTTGTAAAATGTATCATATATCCCATCAGGCTGTTTACTCTGCAATCCGTAGGCACGATAAAGAACTGAAAGACCACATTTCTAAAAATAGCAATGAAGTTAAGTTGCTTGATGATTATGCGGTCGAATTTCTGAAGCCGAAGAATGTTTCTGCAGACAAGTATAACGTTGTTTGCGAAGAAAACGACAAAATGCGAGTGCATAATATTTCGGTTACTACAGACAATGAGCATCATCTGAAAAGAATATCCGAGCTTGAAGGTTTATTGCAGAATGAAAGGTCTGCTGCAGAGAGCTTCAGGTCTGATTCAAGCAAGTATTTTCAATTATCTCAAGAGAAGGATAAACGCATAAGCGAGCTTGAAAATCGTATATCTGATATTACGGCATTACTTGATGAAAAGGACAGCCGCATTTCAGATCTGGAGCGTGAAATATCATCGTTAAGGGAGCTTTGCAGCAGTCAGAGATCGGAGATAACAGCACTTAAAGATAAATGCTCTGAACAGGAAGAAGCACTTACTGCGGCAAAGGTCAACAAGGGTATTTTCGGTCTTGGAAAGAGGTAGCTTGCTACGTGTTGAAAGGGGGTATGCAACTCTGTTGCATGAAAGGGCGGGGCAGGAAGATAGCAAGCGTAGATTTTGTATCCCACAAAATCGTTTCTGAGGCGCATCCCCAGCCCTCTCATTTAGGAAGGAGAAAGCAAAAAATATGGCTAAAAGAAATATAGAAAAACATATCAGATTAAGTGAGAAGGAAGATGATATTCTCAGAAGAAAAGCAGAAAAACTCAATGTTAGCGTCTGCGAATACATACGCCGAATAGCTGTGAACGGTCAAATCCTCCGGTATAATCTTTTGTCACTGCATGACGATTTGATAAGTTTCAGAATGGTGGGAACCGAGCTGAACGCTATTACTAAGAAGATAAATACTCACAGAACAATTAGTGAAAATGATATCTCTGCACTGAACACACAGCTTGACTTTCTTGAAAGTTACACTGAAAAGTTTAGCATTCCCACACCTGAAATTGTCGGGGAAGGAGAAAATCCATGAGCAGAAATATCGTGCGTCATCTGAGATTTTCAAAAAGCGAATATGAGGCTGTCAGCAGAAAAGCTGCATATCTGAAATTGCCCGAGGGAAGATTCATTCGTAAAATTGCAGTTCAGGGAAATCTGAAAAGATATGATCTTTACGAATCGAGAAAAATTACAAGAGCGTTCTACTATTGCGGTGACTCTCTTGAACAGATAAGAAAAATTGCCGAAACAGAAAAATCCGAACATCTGCCTGAAATAGAAAATCTGCAGGAAAGATTTTTGAATATAAGCAAGACATTTGAAAAAGAAATAAAAAAAGCTCAGACCCAATGTGTTGATCTGAGAGAATAGGAGAAAGCTTATGGAGAAAAACAAAACTGAAATTATTGCGCAGATCGTTACACTGTTGTCACAGCTTGTAGAAAGCGAGGACGAAAAGAAGAATGAGTCTGCGGCGGTTTCTGCCGCAGCTCCCGTTGAGATGCTGACTATCAAGGAGTGTGCAGAAGCTGTAACAGGATTATCGGAGCATACGATTCGTCAGCTTGTAGCACAGGAGAAGATTCCGTATATCCGAACAGGCAAGGGCAAGCGTGGCAAGATACTTATCAGCAAAGCGGCACTTTTGGAATATCTGGGAATCACATCATGAACAAAAATATGAGCATTATATGCCGACATATTTCTGATTACATACTTGACTTTATGGTGGTAAAGTGTTACAATATAAATATACAGGAGTATGTCATAAAATCTAAGTTTATTTAAGGAGAATAAATCTTATGGCTACTATCAGAAAAAGAGGGGACTCTTATCAGATAAGAGTTTCCGTCGGTTACGATACAAAAGGAAATCACAAGGAACAGGCAATGACCTGGAAGCCCGAACCGGGCATGACGCAGCGGCAGATTGAAAAAGAGCTTAACCGTCAGGCAGTAATGTTCGAGGAAGCGTGTATGCATGGCTATAAGGCTTCTGCGGTCAAGTTTGAAGAACTGTCCGAGGAATGGTTTGAGGACTATGCAAAGCCTAATCTTCGCAGCACCACTTACGAGCGTATGCTCCAGCTCAGGCATCGGGTTTATCCTGCTATCGGACATTTGCGTATTGACAAGATAACCGTTCGTCAGCTCCAGGCGTTTGTAAACTCTCTTGCTAAAGAGGGTGCAAACGAAAAAAACGGCAAGCCCCTTGCTCCTAAAACGATACGACATAATCTCAGCTTTATTTCGGACGTATTCAGCTATGCGGTGCGAATGGAGCTTATCTCAGACAATCCCTGCAGCAAAGTCGTTATTCCGAAAGGAAAAGTAAAGGAAAAGCAGATTTATTCTCAGGAAGAAATGGAATTGCTTCTTACAAGGCTTATGGGTGAACCCGTCAAGTATAAAGCTTTCTTTTATCTTATTGCATACAGTGGTTTTCGCCGCAGTGAAATGCTTGGTCTGGAATGGAAGGACATTGATTTTGAGAACAATATTATAAGTGTCCGCCGCACATCAAATTATACTGCTGAACGTGGCATATATACCGATACCACTAAGACAAAGCGTTCGCAGCGCACCTTGAAGATCTCGCCGTTTATTATGGATATTCTTCGTGAGCTTAAAGGTGAGCAGGACGCAGAAGCGCTCCGTCTGGGTGATAAGTGGGTGGAAACGGACAGGCTGTTTACCAAGTGGAACGGCGAGGAAATGAACAATCAGACTCCCTACGGCTGGCTTAAAGAGTTCTGCGAGAAGAACGATATGCCTTTCTACGGTATTCACAGTTTCCGTCACTTTGCGGCATCTTCCCTTATCTCTGCCAGACTTGACGTTACCACCGTTTCGGATGCGTTAGGGCATTGCAACTCGGGAACGACTTTAAATGTATATTGCCATCAGTTCCAGACTGCACAGGCGAGAGTATCAGAGGCTATGGACGAGGCGTTCGGATTCCTTAATAAAAGGAAGGATCATACAGCTTGAAGTGCAGCTGCGGACAGAAAATTTGAAATAGCGGACAAGTAGCGGACAAGCCCAATTTTTAGCCAAAAAGAAAACTCGCAAACAACGTAGCTGCGTTGTTTGCGAGCAAGTGAATTGGTGACCCGTACGGGAATTGAATTAAATTTTTCACATTTTCTAACCTGCCGTGATATGGGAAATAGCCCGTATTTACGGCATTTTTCAACCTTAACTCGTTTTATTATGCTGTCCTTTATTCTATCTTTTTGAAACTTGTAAAGGACAGACAAAGGACAACGTTATGGTCATACTCCTGTTATTTTCTTTTGAGAAGAACATCAACCAAATAATATGGAGGACACGAAAATGAAAAATATTCTCGATGAACTTTATGATTATGACCTGTTCCACCTGACCGAGATTGAGGATATGGATGGTTCATACAAGACAGCTCTCGACAGGCTCGTCAAGGCAGAAGCTGAGTTGAAGAAAGCCTATCCCGACCGCACTGACATTCTCGATGAGTATCAGTCAGCGGACATTGAGCTGCATAATCTCTCCAACCGTAATGAATTCCGCAAGGGCTTCAAGGTCGGCGCACAGCTCGTCCTCGAAATGATAAAGCCTATTAAGTGAGCAGAGTTTTGGACAAAAATGCCCATAACCCTAAAAAGAGATTTTGCTTCATGTCACGGATCACAGATTTGTTATCCGTGAGTAATCATTAACAGGAGGGAATAACTATGAGCAGATACAAGAGCGAACAAACTGAATACAGCCCGCTGAAAAAGAAATCAGTTCCGCTGCGGAGACTGGACACCAACACCTTGACCGTCACTCACTTCAACACTGATACTCAGACCGAGGAGAGCAAGACCTACAGCACCGATTTCATCAGGTATCATCTTCATTTCTCTGACAGCCATTGTCCCGACAGGCTTCGCAGGCTCGTCAAAGAGGGTAGAATCATGAAGTACCTTGATGATATGGAGCATAAAGTCGGTGAAGCTATCTCCCGTCAGGTGGAGCTTTGGAAGCAGACTGACAGTTGCTATCAGAAAGCTACCCTCAGCGATGATGCCGAGAAGATGCTCGGTCTGGAGAACTGCTTTGTCTATATGGCGAGAGAAGCGGTGTTTGAGTGTATGGTTTATATTTGATTATTTACGGCTGTGCTTTCGGGTGCAGCTGTAATACTTTCATGATCAATATATACAGCAATAGGTGCAACCCTAATAGTTTCATTTGAATCCTCTGTTGCTTGTGAAAACGAATGATCTGCATCATTTAGATACTTGAACATTTCAGAAAACATCGTTTTATTCTTTCCTTGATGTGTTTCAGAAATATAAGAAATATCTGTTACTTCACCAACCATAGTCCACTTCATACATGGTTTATAGCCATAAAGATTTCTTAATACATTTGGCGAAAATCTAAGAAATTCCTGATCAAGTAATGCTCTAAATCCTACATCAAGGCTCTCGCTATCATTTTCAATCAATAATACCATTGATTTTCCATGAAGATTCTCTATTATCTTTACTATGCTTGATGTGAACTTCTGATCAAGTTTCAGTCCGTTTTCTTTAGCATACTTTTCTACGGAGTTATTGGTTTGTTTTTCATCTTCTTTTTTGCTTCGTAATTGTATATTCGCCAAAGCTAATCCAATATCATTAAAATTATCCATCAAATAAGAAAGATGTTCATAATCCTCTATAGTGACATATCCTGTAACTTTAATAATTGAAGTAGGTTTTATATCTTCTTTGGTTGTTGTCTCATCGATCACTAACAAATGGGAAGCAATTTTATCTTCTAAAGTGTTATAAATATGATCAAACAGAACAACATTTTGAACTTTTACAGAGGCATCAATAATTGTTTCCTCTAATTTTCGTTCTGTTTTCTGCTCTTCACTTGAATAGGAAACAGATTTTACTAATGACTCCACAACACCTTCAAAGAGCTGGGAGTAAAGAGAATACATTCTATTTTTATCAATATAAATAAAATCTCTAAGAGCCATGCCTAAAGTCCTTTCTATCCTTTTCGAGTTCCGCTTCTATTCGCTTCTTTTTTTCCTCAAATGCAATCAACTTCTGTCTATAAGATAAATATGATTTTGATTTAATTGAGAAGATTAGAAACGATATTATGGAGATAGTGAAAACCACTGTAACTACAATCAAAACAATTATTGCTGTGTTCATGGACTACTACCCTCGATTCTTTCTAAAAACACTTGACAAGCAACACCAAGCCCTAAACTCGACAAACACCCTACTGTAGTAAGAATATCTATCATTTTGGGGTTCATTGATATTTGTAAAGCACTTCCAATGCTTTGCATTTCATATATAGATATGCAGATAAGTGCTATGAATATCAAAGCTACAAACATCACTGTGATATGTATACCATTTACTCCTTTATGGATTAACTCGTATACATCACCTATAGCCGTTGCAGATAAAGTAACAGCCATAAATAAAAATTCACTCATATAATCACTAAAATGAATATCTATATTGAATGTTCCATGAAGTATCAGAGATAATATTATCGGAAGAATAGTCAATCCGATAGAGAATGCGAACCATTTAACCAATCTTTCTGCCATATCAAAACTCCCTAATAAGCATCAGATTAAATACCCTCTATGTAATCCATCAGCTATCTTTCCGCCCCAATCGGAGGATAGATATTCTCTAACCATCGAAAACAAATGAAATACTACATCGGCATATATCGGATTAGCTATATATCCTTCGAGGAATCGATCTTCTCTATCTGTATTCTTTTGTTTGCGAAGAATATAGATTTGGTCAATCTTTCTATTTTTAAGATTTACTGCTTCACTAAGTTTAAGTCTCTCAGCAACAACAATGTACAAAGCATTGGGATTGTTCTTTTTAAGCTGTTCGCCAGTCGTTGAACAAGATTCAAGCATTGTTTTGTCTAAGTATGTTTTACATTCAATTGCAATTGCCGGCATATCAAAACTCTCTGTATCACCACTGCTTTTTCCTTTACAGTGGAAAGTTGCGTTAATTGTTGCACCAATTACAAAATCATAATCTTTTACTTCCAACAATGTTCCTGGTAATGCAAGCATACCTTGATAATTCTCACTTTTAAATGATAAATCTTTAAATGCCCGGGATTTACCAATCAATGCATCATCAGAATAATCGGAAACCATGTCTTTAAATAGATAATACATGAATTCTTCAAGAGCAGAGGAATGTAGATTAGAGCGTGAATCAAATTGTTCAGCATATTTTTGCTGATCGATGAAATCCTTATATTGATTAAATAGTTCCACCCTCCGCTCAATTATAGTTTTATCATCAGGAGATGGTTCTATCAGAGGACCTGTCAAACTTAGATTTTCTTGCTTCCATTCTTCATATTTTGAGCGGATTTCAGTTAAATATTGCCGAGATTTAGCATCTCGATACTTTGTATTATGATTTTCCTTTTGCAGAATATTATCACCATGTACAAAAATGCTCATTAAGATTACTCCCTTTCAGAAAACAACTGTGACAATAAGTTTTCGGCAATGGCTTTAGACATCAATGGAGGAACAGCATTTCCAATCTGACTATATTGACATAAATATGCTTCGCCTGTGCGTCCTTCTTTCATTAATAATTTTTTACTAACAACAGTAGACTTTCCAAGAAAAACATAAGTGTCAGGGAAAGATTGTATTCTTGCTCCTTCACGAGCTGTAAAATTTCTGTTCTTATAAGGATGTACAAAATTGCCATAAAAAGCAGCGGTTATTGTATTGCATAATTTGTTTGGGTGCATTCGACGATTATTCTGATCATATGGTGTATCCGATACAGCTCCGTTACCATTTCGCTTAAGTTGTTTAAGTCTATCATCAGTAATGTCGGAGACAGATTGTCCCCATGTCATATGGCTGAATCTTTCAACTAATCTTTTTGTATGTTTCATTGCCAAGTGATTATGTAGCTCTTTTGAGCCAAATCTACACCATTCTTGAAACGGATTGACTGGCTGTTTAGTATACTCCATTACTTCAGCACCTTCTCTTGCTTCTATATCTGGCAAATCAGATATCGCTTCCCATAGTGTAGGACACTTAATTAGTCCCGTGGGCGTATCTTCTTCACCTTCTGAAAGAACAAAATGTGATGGTTTTGGAAATGGATTATCAAGAGGACGTTTCGATGCAATTAAAATGAAACGCTGCCTCATTTGTGGCACACCATAGTCACTGGCTGTTAAAATAGTATGGTAAACTTCATATCCTAAGGCGTTAAACTCTTTTTCAATAATCTCAACGACTCGTTCGCCGCTCTTAGTTTTAGCCCTCTCAATATTTGGAACATTCTCCATGACTAATGCTTGAGGATTAAATATTCGAGCCATTCTAATGAATTCAGTAAACAGGGAATTTCTCGGATCTTTAGGATCACCAGCATTCTTCTTGCATATTGAAAAACCTTGACAGGGTGGGCCGCCAATAATAATATCAGGTTTATCATGTATTTCAGATAACAGATATTCATCTGAAAATGACTCTATATTACCTAAAAACATTTTTGCTTCCGGATTATTGAACTTATATGTATCAGCTGCCCATTTATCTTGTTCAATGGCAGCTATTGCTTTACAACCAGCCATTTCGAAACCAAGACTAAATCCACCAGCACCAGAAAACACATCAAAAATCTTAGGAAAATAATTCATAACAGCTCCTCTTTATCATTATATATAAATATCCATGTTAATTATAGCACAAAGAAAGCGAAAAAGCAATGCTTTCGTCGAATAATTTGCCTTTTTTCATTAAGCTGTTACTTCGACTCCACCGGAATCAAAGTTTCCTAAAAAAGAAAAAGCCAAGAAGCATCGCTCCTTAGCTCGATAGCAAAAATCAGTTACTGTTCAGATAATTCTTTCGCCAACTCCGCCGACAGAATATCCATCTGCATTTGCAGTTCTGCAACAATACTCTCATCAGGTACTTGTGAGAAAGGAACGGAATATTGAGCAAGTTTCACAGCAGTTACCGCAGCAACATTTTCATTGGTTATTCTAAGTTCCTGAATTTTTGAAATTGCTTTATCCCTATCCAAACGTCTTGTCGTTTGATATTCGTTGATCATCTGCTGACGCTCCTGTATATCTTTCCTGATAGAAGCAATATCATAAGCCTTTTTGATTGGATCGTTCATATTAAAAATCTCCTTTCTGTTATTCTACCCCCGTAAACATAACCTGATAACTCAGCCCCGTGAACTCTCTGAGAAAGTCCATATCCGAGAAGTTCAGCCCGTAGTTGTGCGTTTTACCGCTGTCCTTGCCCGTGTAGAGGTACTCCATCTTCTCCTGATCGAGATGCTCGGTGCGGAGAGCTTCACGATCAAAGCCTTTTTCTTTCAAGTGATACAGCACGATGCGTGAGAGCTGCACCTGCACGATGCGGTAGCTCTCGGTGTCGGCACAGTGGTCAAGAATTCCCAGAATATCAAATATCGTTTCGGTGTCTTTCAAATGCTCGGTATCGTATTCAGTTTCGGGGACGTACTCAATATACTTATCATTATTCAGAAACTGCACCGTACAATTCACATAGGGTATGATTTTAAGCTGCGTTTCCAGGCTGATCTCACTTCCACGGCGCAGGCTCACCCAACGCTGTGACAGGGAACTTACCGACTTGAACACACTTCTTTTTTTGTTTGCCTGCGGAATGATCGGTGTATCGTCCTCATTGATAAGGTAATCTATCGGAACATCGAAGTATTCCGCTATTCTCGTTATCATGTCGAGGTTCGGCATACCGTCATTCACCCATTTGGTGACGGTCGCAGCCGAAATGTCCAGCTCGGTGGCTAATGTCCTCGGCTTGATTCCTCGCTCGTCACATAATTCATTGTATTTTCTCCAAAAGACAGTCATTTTGTGTCCCTCCAATTTGTGCAAAAGGCAGAGCTTAATTCGCTCTGATTATTTTTACTTGGCATATGCCACTCAGGTAGCATATAATATATCTTAGAGATTTAAACGTGTTATTTCTTGATTTATTATAGCACATCGTACGCAATCTGTCAAGAGAAATAAAAGAAAAATTACAAAAAAGAGGAAACCGACAAAATGATTAGTATTTCATGGGGAGAACCCCGACCATTGCGGCAGAGGACAGATGCAATTCTTTTTCCGCTTGATGCTCTGCGAACAGGTGTTCATGACGATACAGGCAATCCTAGCAACTTCTTTCACCAACATGGAAATGGATAAAAAATAACTGCCTTAACTTCGTCAACACGTAGATAGGGCAGTTATAAATATTACTTCTTCTTTGGATTGTACTTATATCTGACATTATTTCCACTTTCATTCGCTACAATAGTATCACCAGTTTCGGGAGATTTTAATGTCATGCTATTATTTTTATTTTTTTGCATTTCGAGGGGGACTTTTTGACCAGGTAATAAATTACTATAAATCTCACCTAACATTTGAATTGGTGTAATAGGTGCTACAGGAGAATTAGAATCGGGCTCATTTCTCTTAGGTAGCATTTTATCTTTTTTATCTTTTGAACTCATAAAAATCCTTCCTTTCGAAAAATTATTTGTCAGACCATTTTTTCCTTAATAGCATCTGATTGCCTATAGGCTCAACTTCATCCCAGCCAGCCTCTTTAGCATTTTTGACAACCGCATCCTTTACTGAATCAACAATTCTTGTCTTTTTATCTCCAGTGTTTTCCTGATTATACAATCCAAGAACCTGGGTTGGACTAAGAATAACAGCCGGTTCATTTTGACTACGGTCAGCAGGGTCTGGCATTACAAACTTGCGTGGCATTATTATCGCCTCCTTAATGTTATAGTACTAATCAATACCTCAGTACGCAATATGCACCTTGGTACACATTGTGTACTCACTAATTTTATTATACAAGAAGCAAACATAAATGTCAAGCCGTAAAGAATAATTTGTTAATATGCACAAATGTTTAGCGGCGATGATACATTTTTTGTTTGTACTACTATGACAAAACGTTTGATACGCTCCTGAGAGCGTTTAACCTCGCTCATTATTACCGCTATCAGGCGATATACGGGTTCAGCGTCACGCTCCCGACGGGAACATCGTCAAGGCTGAAAAGATCATCCAGATGTTCAAGACCAAGAATATCAAACATGGCTTGAAGTCCGACCTCTACCACGCCTGCCGATGCGATCTTTTTCCGTCCGCAAAGGACTTCTATTCGGCTCTCGATACTCTTGCTGAATACGGCTATGTTGCTTACGAAGATGTCACCGCCGCCAACAACAAAAAGACTCAGATGGTTCATGTGAATCCCCATATCTGAATCACGTTGGATTTTGTGGCTTTTGTGGTGGCTGACATTGAAACTGCGGTATAGCGACTTTTACAAGAGACAGGGCTGAATGTTGGTTGCTGTCGGTTGATGTTGGTTGAGCATTTTTGCGGAAAGGAGGTGACGTGTATGCCCGATATGAAAAAGGTTGAAAAGCTGATTTCTATCCTTGAAGAAAGAAGCGGTCTTGATGTTCGTGAAGCTGTTGCTCGCAACATTCACTACCTCGACGGTTATGAGAGCTATCTCTATAAAAAAGAGATAGAATATCTGCTCGAAACTCTCGATGTCGAGGAGGAGCCGCCGTTCTGATTTTTATGATCTCGGAGCGAGTGTTTTAACAGAATCCGAGCAGAGATTTTTGCAGAAAATATCATTTCCGATATGATGTTTTTCAAAAAATGTAATGCGGATTTTTGAATAAATGTACCCACAATTTCGACTGCTCCGACAGCCGTTCTTCTCCCGTAAGGGATAGCCCCGCAGGGCGGAGTAGTTCTTGTGGCGGTCTGATGCTGCCGCAAGTACTACGGAGTTACAAGCGGCGCACGCACAAGACTACGCTATGTGCTGCACCCTTGTAATCGCTGCTACGTAGCTTTTTTCCTGCGACCATCTCTTGTGTCGTTCAGGAAAAATTTGTCCGTCAGGACTGGCGATAGCCCTTCCGCCTCAGCGGTCATGAAAGGAGTTGATGCCTATGATTTTCAGATTGGATTTCGTAGATAGAAAGAAGTAAATCCAATGAACAAGAAAGGCGAAACTATGAAAGAAAAAAGAATTTCATTCGGTCAGGGAAATGGTTCTCTGACTCACAATAACAGGGAGTTCATGGCGGACAATGTTGATCCGCTCCGCACTCCGCAAAACATCACCTTCGTGCGTCAGCCGATAGGCGAAGCATACGATCAGCTTTTTGCTGAATCCACCGAGCGTTACAATGCCAAACAGAAGCGTAACGACCGCAAGGCTCACGGCAGCTACTATGAGCATCTCTTTGGTGTAAAACCTTGCAACACTGTCCGTACTGCCGCCGACAAACGTAAGAGCTTTTATGAGGACGTTGTGCAGATCGGAAAACGTGAGGATTCGGGATACGGCACTGAGGACTTTCAGCTTGTAGCTGACTGCCTGAAAGAGTACATGGAAGGTTTCCGGAATCGCAATCCAAACTTCTATGTTTTTAACGCTGTTCTGCACATGGACGAAGCCACCCCGCATCTGCACATCGACTACATTCCTGTCGGTCATTACAAGCGTGGTCAGGACGTTCAGAACGGTATCGCCCAGGCTCTGAAAGAAATGGGGTATGGCGAGGGTAAGCAGGCTATTGCCCGTTGGCGAGCTGCTGAGGTGGAAGTACTGAATAAAATCTGCCTTGAACATGGTATCAAGCCACTTGCTCCCGAAAAGGCGAAAGGGACTTTAGAGATACCGGAATACAAGGAGAAACGCAGGCAGGCGGACGAGCTGGCGGTGCAGAATACGCAGGCTCGGTATCAGCTTGAACTTAAAAAGACAATGCTCGTTTCGACTGAAACTCAGCTTGCTGAACAGAAGAAAATCCTCGGTGATACACAACAGCAAGTCCGTGAAGCTACTGCCGATCTCATCGAGCAGGAGCAGAAGCTGGAGGACGGAGAAACGGAGTTGTCCGAGGTCAAGGAAAAGGTCAGCAAGGCAAAGCAGGAGTATGAAAGACAGCAGCAGAAAAGCCAGTCGATAATGTGTTTCCTGCCTGACTTGGAAAAAGACCGAAAGCTCGAAATGGAGTTTGACAACTACCATAACGAGTTGCGTGATATGCTGAAAAGTCCTGTTTCTATCATGAAACACAAGGACGGCATCAAGAGTGTGGTCGATAAAATGGAAGATCTGGTCATAAAAGCACAGGACAAGTCCCACAAGGCTGACCTGACAATCTATGACCTTCGTGCCAATCAGGAGAATTTTGACCAGTTATATGATGCTGAACAGGCAAAGTCCAAAGCTCTTTACTCACAGGTGCAGACGCTGACAAGCGAAAAGAGTGCGTTGGCCAAGAAGTACAATGCAACAATGGCTGTCTACCGTCAGATCGAGAGAATCGCTCCCGATGTGATCGAGCAGGCAAAACGGCTTGTTGAAGCAGAAAAGCAGAGAGAGCAGGCGCAACAGATAGAATACCAGCCCACAAGAAAGAAAAAATCGTGGGGACTGGAATAAACATACAAACAAGATAGAAAGCAGGGGAAGTACCTGCTATGGAGGGAATAATGACTACAAATCGTAAGAACGAGCTTATCGCTCAGCTCATAAGCATTTTGAGCGAACTTATCGAAGCTAATGATTCCGAACAGGTGTCCGAGGTTAAGTCCGAAGCTGTTGAGATGCTGACCGTCAAGGAATGCACCGAAGCGGTCAGGGGGCTGTCTGAACACACCATCCGCAAGCTGATAAAGCAAGGCAAACTGCCGTATCTTAGGACAGGTGACGGCGTAAACGGCAAGATGCTTATCAACAAGGCTGATTTGCTCGCCTACTTCAACGGACAGACAGCAAACAGGATAAGTTTGTATGCTGAGAACGGCGATTTTACGCTGTTTGAATGACAACAGACAGAAAATCCACAAACACCATAGAACATGAACATAGATTTCGGCATACTCCAAAAAAAGATAGAAAAACTCTTGACAAAAGCCCGATAGTGCGCTAACATTAGAGTAACAGGAGTATGCCATAAAATCTATGTTGACAGGAAGGACATCAACTTATGGCTACGATAAGAAAAAGAGGAAACTCCTATCAGATCAGAGTTTCCTGCGGATATGATACATCAGGCAATCAGGTCATTCAGACCATGACATGGAAGCCTGCGGACGGTATGAACAAGAAGCAGATTGAGAAAGAGCTTCAGAAGCAGGCGATCCTCTTTGAGGACAAGTGCATGAAAGGTCAGGTCACGGCGAATATCAAATTTCAGGACTTTGCCGAGCAGTGGTTTGAAGAGTATGCAAAGCTCAACCTCAGAAACACGTCCTATGAGCGTATGAAACAGCTCACCGTGAGGGTATACCCTGCGATTGGACACCTCAGACTTGACAAGATCACCAGCCGACATATCCAGCAGTTTATCAACGATCTGGCACTTAACGGCAAAAGCCTGAAAAACGGCAGACCGCTGTCGAGAAAGACAGCCGTTCATCATCTCAGCTTCATCAGCGATGTGTTCAGCTACGCTGTGAAGATGGAAATGCTTACCGATAACCCCTGCAAGCGTGTTACCGTTCCGAAGGGCGAGAAGAAGGAGAAGGACATCTACACTTTGGAAGAAGTCGCACAGCTCTTTCAGCTCCTTGAAACCGCACCGCTGAAATACCTACCGCACTTTCTTTACTTTGGCGATATACAGCGGATTCAGACGTGGAGAAATGCTTGGTCTTGAATGGAAGGACATTGACTGGGAGCATAACGTTATCAGCGTCCGCAGAACAAGCAATTACACCGCTTCTAAGGGTATCTACACCGACACCACCAAAACGAAGAAGTCTCAGCGTTCGCTGAAATTTTCTCAGAGCGTCATGGACTTGCTCCGTGAGTATAAAGCGGAACAGGACGAGGAGCGTGTAAAGCTCGGTACGAAGTGGCAGGACTATGACCGCCTGTTCGTAAAGTGGGACGGCAGACCAATGAACAACAATACACCGTATTTCTGGCTCAAAGAATTCTGTGAAGCAAACAATTTCCGTTTCTGTGACATTCACTCCCTGCGACACTTCTATGCTTCGGCTCTTATCAATGAGGGCGTGGACGCTGCGGCGGTGTCGGGTGCGTTAGGACACTCGGTTATAAGCACAACGACCTCGATTTACTGCCACGTATTTCAGCAGGCACAGGCAAGGGCAGGGGATGCCATCGCTTCGGTTCTTGATTTTTCTTCAAAGAACAAGCAGAGTGCGAAAGTAACGGCAAAGGACAGTAATTCTTAATAAAGGACAGATAAAGGACAAAACCGCATTTGGGTAAAAAAAGAAATCAGCAAACCTCGTATCTACGTGGTTTGCTGATTAAAAAGCTGGTGACCCGTACGGGAATTGAACCCATGATTACGCCGTGAAAGGGCGTCGTCTTAACCTCTTGACCAACGGGCCAACAAAGCTGCCGATATTTCAGCAGCCTGTCTGGTAGCGGCAGTGGGACTTGAACCTACGACCCCCTGGGTATGAACCAAGTGCTCTAGCCAACTGAGCTATACCGCCATATTCTTTTTGTCGTTTGTTTTTGTTTCAGTTTCAAGCGACTTGTTTATTATACGCTATTATTCGCTAAAAGTCAAGGCTTTTTATCAAAAAAATCGAGTTTTGTAAAATATCACAATCAAAGCCACAATTTTAGCGGAGCTATACAGCACATCATACAACTCTGCAAACTTATTTCCAGAGAAACGCCCAGATATCTACATACGGGATGGCCAGGTACATCACCAGAGCCGCAGTCGCTGCCGCAGCCCATACACGAAACAGCGAACGGAACATGGACTTCCTGGTGGATACATCTATCTCCCTGCAAAACTCATTACAATTTTCCATATGCTCCTCCGACTCCAACAGCCTATTGTAAGCTACAAATATAATATAACATATCCGAATGTGTTTTTTCTATCGTTTTTATTGTATCATATGTAAATATTTCGGCGGCCTTTCGCACCTTTTTGTATATATTGCAGTGTAATCGTGTCAAAGTTTATGTATATTTGTAATTGATAACAAAATTCGCAACATAAGTTTATGCACATTTTTTTGTCAAAATTGGTTGCTGTAATTTGAACAATGTGTTATAATAGGTGTATTAAGACGGGCTGAGGTTAATCTACCGTCAGACTCGCAATTTTTCTATTTATTTTTGGAGGTATTTTATCATGGACGGAACCGGATTCCTCAAAACAGTCAATTTCGGCGGATTTGATAAAAAAGACGTACTTGCTTATGTAGATCAGCTCAATACAAAGATATATACTCTTGAAAACGAGCTTGAAGAAAAGAAGGCGCTTCTTGAAAACAGCGGCGGAAACATGGAAGACAAGGAAAAGTATGAGCAGCTCCTGGCTTCCGATAAGGCTAAGATCACCGAGCTCCAGACCAGCAATGACTCTCTCAAGAATCAGCTCAAGAACTGCGAAGATGAGTCCGCTGAGAAGGATAAGGAGATTGAAGAGCTGAAGAAGAAGCTCGCCGATATGGAAAATGAGCTTGTTGAGGCTAAGAACAAGGCAGCAGCTGCTTCCTCTGCCGAGAACAGCGCTATGGACCTCACAAACGTATTCGTTGAGGCTCAGAGAACTGCAAGCACCATCGTTACTCAGGCTAAGGAAAACGCAAGAAAGATGGACGAGGACGCTAAGAAGCTCGCTAACCAGGTCGTTGACGATGCTAACAGCAAGGCTTCCACCATCGTTAAGTCTGCTGATGAAAAGGCTTCTAAGATCCTTACAGACGCTGAGGACAGATCTGCTGAGATGCGTACAGCTGCCGACAACATGAAGGCTGTTGTTCTTTCCGAGATCGCAGATATCGAGTCCAACGTTACACAGCTCAAGGGCATTCTTGATTCTCTTACCAAGGACAGCCTTGCTAAGGTAAATGAAACTGCTGACCTTCTCACCAAGACCCAGGATACTCTCAAGAAGAACGGTATCCCTCAGTTCACAGCACCCAAGAGTGTAAAGACTGCCGCTCCTGTAAATAATGCTAAGCCCGCACCCGCTCCTGCTCCCGCAGCAAAGCCTATGCCCACTCCCACTCCTGCGGCTAACAACAATGCAGCTGCAAAGCCTGCTCCTGTACCTGCACCCACTCCCGCAGCCAACACTGCAGCAGCAAAACCCGCTTCCGCTCCCAAGCCTACTCCCAAGCTCAACAACAACTTCGGTTTTGACCTGAGCGAGATTGAGAAGATGGCTAAGGCTATCGAGGCTGACGCTTCCAAGCACAACAAGGGCACTCCCGTAAACGATGATTACGACGGAACCGTTGATGCTAAGAAGATCAAGCTTTCCGACATGGGCTGATTTTGAATCGCTTCAATACATAAAAAATCAAGGCATTACCGCTTGGCGGTAATGCCTTTTTTGTGTCATATATACTTACAAGCTTATAATACTAATCACCAATAAAACTATAGACAAAAAATCTTCGCATAATCCACACACGCAAGATTATGCGAAGATTTTTTGTATAGTTTTTAATTGGTGCTTAGTATAAAATAGTGAACACCGCAACGGAGCATGCGGGAAGCACTGCCGACAGCTTTCCATTGGAGACGGAAGCGCTCAGAGCCTCGGGAGCTACCTTTTCGGGTGCATCAAAGCTGTTGAAGCTGTGTACCTCATCGGTGAGGATACGGGCGCTTACGCTGCTGCACTCAAATCCACTGATATCGCAGTCAAGCTCAGCAGACTCTTCCAGTGAGCAGTTGGCAGCGGTAACGGTCATCACGCCATCCTTTACAGAGGCGGAAACGGACATCATGGGTATCTCCCCTGTCATTACATTTTCGCAGAAGCAGTAAACATTTTCGCCGTCCTGATGCTCCTTGAACATATCGAACACATGATATGTGGGAGTTTTCACCAGCTTCTCGCCCTCGGTAAGCAGAAGCGCCTGAAGCACATTAACTGCCTGAGCAAGGTTTGCCATTATCACCCTTTCGCTGTGGCGATTGAAGATATTCAGGTTGCAGGCTGCCACGATAGCGTCACGCATGGTGTTCTGCTGATATAAGAAGCCGGGATTTGTACCCTTTTCAACGTCATACCAGCAGCCCCACTCGTCAACTATCAGCCCGATCTCATGTTCGGGGTCGTAGCGGTTCATTATCTCGCCGTGGCGGGTCACAAGCTCCTCCATGTAAAGGGTCTTGGAAATGGTTGCGTAGTATTCGTCCGTTGTAAAATCCACCGCATCGCCCTTGTGTCCCCAGTCGCCTGTGGGCAGGGTGTAGTAATGGAGCGATATGCCACGGGTGCTCAACTTGCTGAGATTTTTCATAATAGTCTCTGTCCAGCCGTAGTCGTTGGAGTTGGGACCGCAGGCGAACTTGAACAGCTTATTGCCCGAAAAATCCTTGCAAAAGCTCTGATAACGGCGGTATTCGTCAACATAATATTCGGGACGCATACTTCCGCCGCAGCCCCAGTTCTCGTTGCCGATGCCAAGATATTTCAGCTTCCAGGGCTTTTCCCTGCCGTTCTTTCGACGCAGATCTGCCATTGGGGAAACGCCGTCAAAGGTGATGTACTCTATCCATTCGGCAAGCTCGCTGATAGTTCCGCTGCCAAGATTGCCCGCAAGATAAGGCTCACAGCCTATCTCCTCGCACATATTGAAAAATTCGTGAGTGCCGAAGGAATTGTCCTCGGTAACGCCGCCCCAGTTGGTGTTTATCATTTTTTTGCGGGCACTTTTTTCGCCGATGCCGTCCTTCCAGTGGTATTCGTCCGCAAAGCAGCCGCCGGGCCAGCGGAGAACAGGCATTTTTATCTGCTTGAAAGCCTCAATAACGTCCCTGCGCACGCCGTTTATGTTGGGGATAGACGAGTTCTCGCCCACATAAATGCCGTTATAGATACATCTTCCCAGGTGCTCGGAAAAATGGCCGTATATCTCGGGATTGATGTGTCCCTTTTTGTCCTTTGCGTTGATTAGCATTGATATTTTCTTCATTTATCGCTTCCTCCTGACGTTTTTAGCGTTCCTAACGGTAACATATTATATTTACGCTATTTATACTATAGCCTATTGACAGCTGCTTTTCAATGACATATAATATTTTTAAACTAACAAATAATACTTTATGAGGTGATGATATGATAAGTCTCAACGCCATAGGAAAGGACACGAGACATACGGGGGATTTCTGCATATGGCGGCCTGACGGCTCAGGGGACAATCTGCTTGTTATCTTCAAGACCTCCGCCCTGCTCATCATTGACGGCAATGAGATCATCGTCCCACCCGACAGCCTTATCATCTACAAAAAGGACACGCCCCAGTATTATAAGACCATCTGCGGCAACTACGCCAACCATTTCATTCACTTCAACGTGACCGATGATGACAATATTCTCGACACCGTGGAGACGGACAGGCTCATAACCTCGGTGAACATCTCCGCCGTGGAAGAGCTGCTGACCATACTCTGCCGTGAGAATATGTCCCCCTCGGAACATCGTCGGCAGTATGCCGATATGCTCATACGAATGATACTTATGAAAATATCCGAGGGCGGAGGCGAAAGCAGTGACGGCGAACACACCTACAGTGAGCAGCTGCGGCAGCTGAGAGCGGATATTTACAGCAATGCGGGGGGATTTGGCTCCGTCAGGCAGCTGGCGGACAGGATAAATCTCAGCCCGTCCTATTTTCAGACGGTGTACAAAAAGCAGTTCGGGGTCAGCTGCTACGAGGATATCATTTCTGCAAGGGTACAGTCGGGGCAGTATTACCTTGCCACCACTGCCCTGCCCGTGAAAGAGATATCCCAGATATGCGGCTATGACACTGACATCTGCTTTATGCGTGTGTTCAAAAAGCACACGGGACTTACGCCCTGCGAGTACAGGAAAAGGGCGGCGGGGAAAGAAAGGGCTGTTTGACACTCCCCTATACCCATGATATAATAATAATAACAATTTACTGACCAAAGGAGCTATCATATGCCTGATATTAACGATGTTATCAAAAAAGCCGACAGCCTTGTTCCACCTCTGCCAATACTCAGGCTCAGACCTGTGGCAGGCAAAGGCGGCATCTTCGACAGCAAGCTGGGCGGAACGCCTTATTTTCCAAAGTCCATGGAATACCCCAGAGGAACTGATGGCAGCTACAAGGACAAGCCTCTGCGCCTGCTGGTGCAGCTGAATTTTGAAAAACTTCCTCACATTGAGGATTTCCCCCGTCAGGGAATTTTGCAGATATTCCTCGCCTGTGAAAATGACTGCCTGTATGGCTTTGACTTCAACTCCGCAGATGAACAGACCGATCAGAACGGCTTCAGGGTAATATATCACAAGGACATCATAACCGACACATCTCTGCTCATTTCAGATGACGATATCCCCTGCGACAGCTTCAGCAGCGATGAGTACGATTTTCCGCTGAAAAAGGAATTTATCCTATGTGCCGAAGAGCCTGACAAATGCCCTGCCACTCCCGACGACTATCGCTTCGGCAATGCTCTTGTCAGCAGCTATAGTGAGATAATGGGTCAGGAAGTATCAAATTACTGGAATATAGACGGCTATGACACCCCTTATGACCGCTGCCCCGAAAGCGTGGCATTCATCGGCGGATATCCCCGTTTTACCCAGTCCGACCCACGGGAGGACTGCCCGTCTCTGGAAGGCTTTGACCGTGTTCTTTTCGAGCTTGGCAGCCTGCAGGGTGAAGAGATCACCTCATGGGGCGGTCATGACTTTGACATCATATGGGGAGATGTGGGCACAGGCGTGTTCCTCATTCCCGCAGAAAAGCTCAGGGCTTGCGACTTCTCGGAAGTGGTCTATAATTATGACTGCGGCTGATATACTTGATTTGTTCATTTTCAAATCCTATAATATTTGTATGATATTATGAAAGGACTGCTTCAAATGAGCGATATAACTATCAGAAACGTAACTCCCGACGATGCGGAGGAGCTGCTTGAAATATACGCCCCCTACGTTGCCGAGACTGCCATTTCCTTTGAAATAGATATTCCCACTGCGGAGGATTTTCGCAGCAGGATAGAACACACCCTGAAAAAATACCCCTACATCGCCGCCATAAAGGACAGTCATATCGTGGGATATGCCTATGCCTCTGCTTTTCACCCCCGTGAGGCATACAACCGCTGCGCCGAGCTGACGATATATATCAAAAAGGATATGCGCCGCTCGGGCTGCGGAAAGCTGCTTTACACAACGCTTGAGGATATGCTCAAAAAGCAGAACGTGCTGAATGCCTACGCCTGCATCGCATACACAGAGCATGAGGACGCTCATCTCACCAACGACAGCATGAAATTTCACAAGCACATGGGCTACCGCCTGATAGGCCGCTTTATTTCCTGCGGCAGGAAGTTTGACAGCTGGTATGACATGATCTGGATGGAAAAGCTCATCGGCGAACACTCCGACTCCCCTGCCCCCTTTATCCCCTATGAAAAGCCGGGCAGGTAAGTTATATTAACAAAACGGTCAAAGAGAAATGCTTTTATTGCCCGATGAAATATGATATATTGTTACAGGAAAGATTTTATCGGGAGAAGTGCATATGAGCTACAAAATTATATTTCTTGACATTGACGGAACGCTGACCAATGCTGAAAAGAAGGTCACGCCCGCCACAAAAAAGGCGCTTTTTGAAGCGCAGGAAAAAGGATACCTGGCGGCAATAGCCTCCGGCAGACCCGACAGGGGCGTTGAGGGCATTGCCCGTGAAATAGGGCTTGACAAATTCGGCGGATTTACTCTGTCCTACAATGGCGGCAGGGTGCGCAACTTCAAGACGGGCGAGCTGCTGGTGCAAAAGAGTCTTGGCAGTGATGTTTTCGGGATAGTTGCCGAGTTTGCACGCCGCAACGGCGCAGATGTGATGACCTACGAGGGCGACACTATCATCTGCGAAAATCCTGACAACGAGTTTATTCAGATCGAATCACGGATAAACGGTCTGCCCGTAAAAAAGGTGGACAACATCGGCGAATACGTGGATTTCAGCGTGCCTAAGTGCATCATCGCAGGCAATGGTGACAGAATGGCAGAGCTGGAACCTCAGCTGAGAGAACATCTTGCAGGCAAGGCGGACGTTTTCCGCTCGGAACCGTTTTTCCTTGAAATAATGCCCTATCACACCGACAAGGCGGTTTCCATCGGCGAGCTTATCAAAAAGCTTGGCATAAAGCGTGAGAAGGCCATTGCCTGTGGTGACGGCTACAACGACGTTTCCATGATAAAATATGCAGGTTTGGGCGTGGCTATGGAAAACGCCTGTGACGCTGCAAAGGAAGCGGCTGATTTTATCACGCTGTCAAACGAAAATGACGGCGTGGCTAATGTTATTGAAAGGTTTATGAAGCCATAAAACGAAAAAAGCTCCCGTTAGTGGGAGCTTTTTTATACTAATCTTTGATCGTTCTATAGACAAAGCCGACAGAATAGCCGAGGATTTGTCTGTAGTCTGATTGAAGATTAGTATAAAATATCGGCTCCCGCAGATAACGGGAGCCGATACTTATTATAACCAAAATTACTTTTCGATAAGAGACTTTCCTGTCATTTCCTTGGGCTGAGGAAGCTCCATGATCTCAAGCATTGTGGGGCACAGGTCAGCAAGAACGCCGCCCTCCTTAAGCTTGCAGTCATAGCCTACAACGATAAGGGGAACAGGATTTGTGGTGTGAGCGGTAAAGGGTGAGCCGTCAGCTTCAAGCATCTTATCTGCATTACCGTGGTCTGCGCTGATAAGTGCAACGCCGCCCTTTGCAAGGATAGCATCTACCATTCTGCCTACGCAGGTATCAACAGCCTCAACAGCTGCCTTTGCTGCGTCGAAAATACCGGTATGACCGACCATATCGCAGTTAGCGTAGTTAAGGATAATGGTATCGTACTTATCGGACTCGATAGCCTCAACTACCTTGTCGGTTACCTCGTATGCGCTCATCTCGGGCTTCAGGTCAAAGGTAGGAACGTCGGGAGACTTGACAAGTATTCTGTCCTCGCCATCGAACTGCTTTTCCTCGCCGCCGTTGAAGAAGAATGTAACGTGTGCATACTTCTGGGTCTCGGCAATTCTCAGCTGAGTCTTGCCGCACTTTGCCATATACTCGCCGAAGGTCATTGTGAGCTGCTCGGGAGGATATGCAACGAGAACGTTGGGCATTGTAGCATCGTACTGAGCCATGCAGACGAATGTTACAGGGAAGTAGCCCTTCTTTCTCTCGAAGCCCTTGAACTCGGGGTCAACGAAAGCTCTGGTTATCTGACGTGCTCTGTCGGGGCGGAAGTTGAAGAATACAACGCTGTCGTTTTCCTTTATCATGCCGTCCTTGTCGATAACGGTGGGGAGCATGAACTCATCGGTAACGCCGTTTGTGTAGGAGTTCTTTATAGCCTGAACAGGGTCGGTCTCCTGAACGCCCTCGCCCATAACAAGAGCATCGTATGCCTTTTCAACTCTGTCCCAAGCGTTATCACGGTCCATAGCGTAATATCTGCCGGAGATAGTTGCTACCTTGCCCTTGCCGATCTTCTTCATCTCGGCAACAGCCTCTTCCATAAATTCAGCTGCGGAGGAGGGGGGGACGTCTCTTCCGTCCAGGAATGCGTGAACATATACCTTGTCAACGCCGTGCTGCTTTGCCATTTCAAGCAGGCCGTACATATGCTCCATATGGCTGTGAACGCCGCCGGGAGAAAGCAGACCCATGAGATGAAGAGCGCTTCCCTTTGCCTTGCAGTTTTCCATAGCGGTCACAAGCGCCTTGTTCTTGAAGAACTCGCCGTCCTTGATGTCCTTGGAGATCTTTACCAGCATCTGGTAAACGATCCTGCCTGCGCCGATGTTTGTATGACCCACCTCGGAGTTGCCCATCTGACCGTCGGGGAGACCTACGTCAAGTCCCGATGCGCCGATGATAGTGTGGGGGCACTCTGCGAAATATTTATCCAGGTTGGGCTTCTTAGCCGCAGCGATAGCGTTGCCGTAATCGCTGGGGTTGATTCCGTAACCGTCCATGATAATGAGAGCTACAGGTCTTTTGCTCATAATTTTCAAATCCTTTCAGAAACTACAGTTGAAAAAAACAAGGCGCTGCGGTAAAGACCGCAGGCGTCTTGATCTTGCTTGTTATGATCAGCCGTTTACAGCTGCCTGTACGATGGTGTTGAAGTCCTCAGCCTTGAGGGAAGCGCCGCCGATAAGGCCGCCGTCAACATTGGGCTTGGAAAGAAGCTCTGCGCAGTTCTTTGCGTTCATGGAGCCGCCGTACTGGATCGTAACAGCATCAGCGGTAGCTGCGTCGTAAAGCTTAGCGAGAACGCCACGGATAAAGCCGCAAACTTCCTCAGCCTGGTCAGCGGTAGCGGTCTTGCCTGTACCGATAGCCCAAACAGGCTCGTAAGCGATGATAGTCTTCTTGATATCGTCAGCGGAAACGCCTGCAAAGTCAAGCTTGATCTGGCGGGAAATAACTTCCTCGGTGATATCAGCCTCACGCTCTGCAAGAAGCTCGCCTACGCAAACGATAGGCTTAAGACCTGCTGCAAGAGCAGCCTTTGTTCTCTTGTTAACAGTCTCATCAGTCTCGCCGAAGTACTGACGTCTCTCGGAGTGGCCGATTACAACGTACTCAACGCCAAGCTCAGTGAGCATATCAGCGGAGATCTCGCCGGTGAAAGCGCCGCTCTTTTCAAAGTGAACGTTCTCAGCGCCTACCTTAACGTTGGAACCTGCTGTGGTGTTAACAGCGGTCTCAAGGTTAGTGAAAGGTACGCAGGCGATAACTTCTACCTTGCCCTCAGCGTTTGCGACCAGGGGCTTGATAGCTTCGAGAAGAGCCTTAGCCTCGGGACGGGTCTTGTTCATTTTCCAGTTTCCGGCAATAACTGCCTTTCTGAGATTCTTGTTCATGATATTTTCTCCTTTATATTTGGGCTTCCGTTAAAAGAAACCCATATTAGAATAAGGATACTGCATAATAACAGTCTCCTATACAAAATTATCTGATTTTATTTTACCACATCATCGGGGACTTGTCAACAAAAAAGCGGCATTTTCTGCCGCTTTTCAAAATCAGATTTACTTATAATACTTTTCCAGCAGCTCGCTAAGGGGAATGCCGTCAATGGTCACACCCGACACCTGACATGAATTTATGGCAAGACCTGTAAGATTGCAGTTTTCAAAGGTAACGTCCGAAAGGTCGCAGCCCACAAAGCTTGCCTTTGAGATATCGGTGCTTTCCATTCTTGCATCGGTCATATCGCCGTTGGTCATGCGGAACTTGCTCATGGAAACATCGGTGAATGCCGAGCCTGACATATTTGCGTTGACCACGGATGTGTCGGACATCATAACGTTGTCAAACTGGGTGGATATCATATTGCAGCCGCTGACAGTCACCTCCGAAAGGTCGCAGTCGGCAGCGGAAACGCCTGTGAAATCCGTATTTGCTATGTTGGAATATGAAAAATCACAGTCACGGCATATATCCACTTTCTGATTTTTAAGTATCATATTATCTCTCCCAATCTAATATTCTAAAACTAATATTTTAATCTTTTTGCAGTTAACAATATTGTTAAAAACACACATACAAACGTAAGGTTAGCATATATAACAGCTAATGTTTTATCAATATTGTACCGGGATAATAATGGAGCAAATAACGCGATCAATGAACAGGTTAATATACAAACAGATATACGAAAGCCTAATTTTTTTAGGTGGTTTTTTAATATTTTATTGTCATAGCTCTTATTCTTATCATATCCAGAGATTAATTCATATGCTTCATATTTAGCAGCTATAAAAAACACAGTATTTATCATAACGGCTGCAAATGAATTTATTACTAAAAAAATAAAGCAATCTTGACACAACTGAATGCTTGTCCAAAAATAATTGCATAAGAAGCCATAGAGTATAGTATATATAACAGTAATTATAACTATAAACAAATTCATATTAAACCTCCTCTGCTTTTTGCCAATCATAGCCGGCATCGGTATTATTGTCAGCGGACTTATCCGCATAGATCTATTACCTCTATAAATAAAAATCGGGACGAAGCACGCCGCTCCGTCCCGAAATAAAGTGATCTTACTTTTCAGCAATAGCTGCAACGCCGGGAAGAACCTTACCTTCAAGGTACTCGAGGGAAGCGCCGCCGCCAGTGGAAATGTGAGACATCTTATCTGCAAAGCCGAGCTGCATAACTGCTGCTGCGGAATCGCCGCCGCCGATTATAGTGGTAGCGTCTGTTTCTGCAAGAGCCTTAGCTACTGCAATGGTACCCTTTGCAAGAACAGGGTTCTCAAATACGCCCATAGGACCGTTCCAAACAACAGTCTTTGCGCTCTTTACAGCGTCAGCGAAGAGAGCCTGGGTCTTGGGTCCGATATCGAGGCCCATCTTGTCAGCGGGGATCTTGTCAGCGTCAACAGCCTCAACAGCGATCTCAGCGTCGATAGGATCAGGGAAGGAAGCTGCGATAACAGCGTCAACGGGAAGAAGAAGCTTCTTGCCGAGCTTGTCAGCCTTAGCCATCATTTCCTTGCAGTAGTCGATCTTCTCGTTGTCAACGAGAGAAGTACCAACCTCGTAGCCCTTAGCCTTGAGGAAGGTGTAAGCCATACCGCCGCCGATGATAAGTGTATCGCACTTTTCGAGGAGGTTGGAGATAACGTTCAGCTTGTCAGCTACCTTAGCACCGCCGAGGATAGCAACGAAAGGTCTGACAGGGTTCTCAACCGCATTGCCGAGATACTTGATCTCCTTCTGCATGAGGTAACCAACTGCAGTCTCCTTAACGAACTTTGTAACGCCCTCAGTGGAAGCGTGTGCACGGTGAGCGGAGCCGAAAGCGTCCATTACGAATACCTGACCGTCAACCAGATCAGCAAGCTCCTTGGAGAAGCCTTCGCCGTTCTTGGTCTCGTCAGCGCCTCTGAATCTGGTGTTCTCGAGGAGAACAACGTCGCCGTCAGCCATTTCGGCAACAGCCTTCTTAGCGTTGTCGCCTACAACAGTGTCATCAGCGGCAAATGTAACCTTTGTGCCGGGGAGAACTTCTTCAAGTCTCTTTGCTACGGGAGCAAGGGAGAACTTAGCCTCGGGACCGTTCTTGGGCTTGCCGAGATGAGAACAGAGAACGACCTTTCCGCCGTCGGAGATAAGCTTCTTGATAGTGGGGAGGGCAGCCTGGATACGGTTGTCGTTAGTGATAACGCCGTCCTTGAGGGGAACGTTGAAGTCGCATCTTACGAGAACCTTTTTGCCCTTAACGTTAATGTCGTCAACAGTGACTTTGTTTAATTCTGCCATTGGTATGACATCCTTTCATAGATAAATATCCGAGGCTGTTTCATATGCCTCGGCAGCTTATTAAAGCTATCATATATATTTTATACTATTTTCCGATTTTTTGCAAGGGGTTTGGAAGATTTTTTTACTTATATTTCGTATTAAAACAACATTAAAGCAAAAGGAAACGAACTGAGCGCTCAGTTCGTTTCCTTTTATCATATATTATGGCGTTATTTCTCCTTTGACTTGCAGCACACACCCATTATAAGACCGAACACCATGGCGGCGGTTATGCCTGCGGAGGCAGCGGAAAGTCCGCCTGTGACAGCTCCCAGAAGTCCCTTTGTGTCAACAGCCTCACGCACGCCCTCCGCAAGAGCGTTGCCGAAGCCTGTAAGGGGAACTGCCGCTCCCGCTCCCGCAAAGTCGATGAGAGGGCGGTATATCTTAAACGCTCCCAGCACCACTCCCGCCACAACGTAAAGCACAAGGATACGTGCGGGGGTAAGCTTTGTATAGTCGATAAGCACCTGTCCCACGGCGCACAGCGCACCGCCTACGATAAATGCCCATAAATAATCTGTAAACATAATTTTTCACCCTTCATATGAGATGTGGACTGCATGGGATATTCCCGGAATGCTTTCCCCCTGCTGTGACAGCGTGGGGGACATAAGCGCTCCCGTGGCGCAGAAAAGGATATTTTTCAGCTCGCCGCTTTTTACCTTGTCAAGGAAATATCCGCACAGCACCGAGGCACTGCAGCCGCAGCCCGAGCCGCCTGCATGAACGTCCTGGGTTTCGTAGTCGAATATCATAGTGCCGCAGTCCTTGTACCCGGAGGATATGTTTATTCCCTCTTTTGCCAGCAGCTCTATAAGCAATGTGCCGCCCACACGTCCAAGATCGCCTGTGATTATCAGGTCAAAGTCATCGGGGGCAAGCCCTCTGTCCTCCAGATGTGTCTTGATTACATATGCCGCCGCAGGAGCCATTGCCGCACCCATATTGTTGGCGTCGGTAACGCCCATATCCACTATCTTGCCAATAGTCGCCGCCTTTACATAAGGGCCATTCTCGCTGTGGGGAGAAACCACCGCCGCTCCCGAAGCGGTGCATGTCCACTGAGCTGTGGGAGTTCTCACGCCGCCGTATGATAATGGGAAGCGGAACTGCCTTTCAGCCGAACAAAAGTGGGAAGATGTGACTGCCACCACATTTCCGCCGATATCGCTGTCCGTCATAAGCGAAGCCATGAGCAGGCTCTCGGACATGGTTGAGCAGGCTCCGTAAACGCACAGGAGAGGTATTTCAAGCTCTCTAAGGGCGTATGATGTGGAGGTGCACTGATTTATAAGGTCGCCTGCGAACATATAGTTTATGTCCTCGCAGCGGAGTTTTCCCTTTTCCAGCGCTTTCATCACCGTAAGGCGCAAAAGCTCGCTTTCCGCCTTTTCCCATGTGTCCTGCCCAAAGTATGGGTCCTGATATACCTGGTCGAAATGCCTGCCCAGAGGGCCGTCGCCCTCCTTTTTGCCTACAACAGCCGCATAGCTGCGGATAGTGGGGGGCTTGTCCATTATAAAAGTATTTCTTGAAAGACGTTTTGCCATCTCACTTACGTTCCTTTCGCAGATGTTTTGCTACAATTATCTGCAAAGTGCCGTAAATTATACATTCAAAGGGATAAAAGCATAAAAATTACATCTATATTCAAAAAATTATAATGAAATTATTGTTAATATATGTTAACATATTATTTAGTATGCACAAATTCTAATTATAGGAGATGGGATAATATGACTTTTGACCAGATACTGGCAAAAATTGATGACTTTGTGTGGGGCGTACCTCTCATCGTTCTTATCCTTGCGGCAGGTCTGCTGCTGACAATAAGAACGGGATTTATTCAGGTAAGGCATCTTCCCCGTGCGCTCAGATACCTTTTTAAGGAAGAAGTATCTGAGGAAGAAGAGATAGTTCACGGCGAGGTATCGGGCTTTGCTTCACTCTGCACAGCCCTTTCGGCAACTATCGGAACAGGAAACATTGTCGGCGTTGCAACCGCAGTAGGTATTCTGGCAGGCGGTCCCGGCGCACTTTTCTGGATGTGGGTGGCTGCATTTCTCGGAATGGCAACAAAGTATTCCGAGGGCTTCCTTGCAGTAAAGTACCGCACAGTCGATGAGGACGGTCACGTTCTCGGCGGGCCTTTCTACTACATAGAAAAGGGCATGGGCGTAAAGTGGAAGTGGCTTGCAAAGATATTTGCATTCTTCGGTGCCTGCGTTGGTCTTATGGGAATAGGCACATTCTCTCAGGTAAACGGCATCGCATCCGCAGTAACAGGCTTCTTTGACCCCAACATGACAAACACCATTACCCTTTTCGGCAATGACTATTCTATCGTTACCGTTATCAGCGCATTCGTGCTTGCTATCCTTGCAGGTCTGGTAATCATCGGCGGCCTCAAGAGAATAAGCAGCGTTTCTCAGGTAGTTGTTCCTTTCATGGCTATCCTGTACGTTCTGACAGTTGTGGTACTTATCATCTGCAACATCACAAAGCTCCCCGCAGCTATCGCAGAAGTCGTAACAAGCGCATTCGGCGCAAAGGCTATGGCAGGCGGTGCTCTCGGTGCAGTTCTCATCTCCATGAAAAACGGTATCGCAAGAGGTATCTTCTCCAATGAGTCAGGTCTCGGCTCCGCACCTATCGCAGCAGCCGCAGCAAAGACCAAGGAGCCTGTAAGACAGGGACTTATCTCCATGACCGGCACATTTATCGACACAATCATTATCTGCACAATGACAGGTCTTGCTATCGTAATGGCAGGTTCATGGAAGGATGAAGCTCTCCAGGGCGTTCAGATAACCACAGACGCTTTCCAGAAGGAACTTCATTTCCTCCCCAGCCAGGCAGCTTCCTTTATCCTTATGATATGCCTGGTATTCTTCGCATTCACAACTATCCTCGGCTGGGACTACTACGGCGAAAGATGCCTTGAGTACCTCAGCGGCAAGAACAAGACAGCTGTTATGATCTACAGAATACTTTACATCGCAGCTGTATTTATCGGCCCTTACATGACAGTTTCCGCAGTATGGACCATCGCAGATATATTCAACGGACTTATGGCTCTCCCCAACCTTGTGGCGCTGTTTGCCCTGAATAGTGTGGTGGCAAAGGACACTAAGGATTACTTCAAGCGTCTTAAGGCAGGAGAAATAAAGGAATAACATTATCATCAAACAGACTATCGACATCAGGAGGCGGATATTATGGAACCAAATAAGCACAGCATCGGAAGTATCATCGCAGGCATTTTGTTCTTAATAGTATTCATCGGCGGAATGATAGGGATATACATCGGAACAACAGATGATATCCGCATATCTATCATTTCGCTGGGAGCCATACTGCTGGCAGTGGGCATTGCAGCAATATCAAGCGCTGTAAAGCAAAAAGGCTCAAAAAAGGTGCTGCCTGTCACAATATCACTGGTTTTCGTACTTATCGGAGCGGGGCTTATCACGCTCCCTCTGCTCAATATGCTCACGGGCTTTGAGATAGGCGGAGAGATAATAATATACGCTTCGCTGGGGCTTTTCGTGGTGATAGGGCTGCTGCTCATCGTCATTCCCATTGCAAAAATGGTGTATATGAAAAGGGTATGCACCTGTGTTGTTGAGGCGAAATGCGTTGGACTGGAGAAAAGTCCTTTCCGTGACAACTACGGCAGATGCCGCTCATATTATCCCGTGTGGGAATACACCTTTGACGGTGTTTCGTATCACGAGCAGGAAAGCATGGCACGCAACTTTGGGCTTCCCTCGGAGGGGGATTACTGTGAGCTTCACGTCAATCCCGATGTGCCGACGGAATTTTACCAGGAGGCATCGCCCGTAAATCTGTTTTTTCTGATACTCGGTGCCTGCTTTGCAGCTCTCGGCATTCTGGCGATAGTTCTTACAACAAGTCAGATGGAATAATGTAACAAAAACTTCCGTATCGTTTGATGCGGAAGTTTTTTGTTGGGATATAAAGTGATGAAGAGGTTGGGCGGATAGGGCGTCAAGCGTATAAGAAAGACCTTGCTAATAAAAGCAAGGTGAAAAGTTTAGCCCACCTTTTCAAAGGCTTGACCTAAACCCTTTACCTTGCTCTCATTTGCAGGGGTTTTCTTATATGCCCGAAATACCCCTAAATACAGAAAAGAGCTTCCGTATCGTGTGATGCGGAAGCTCTTTTAGGCTATTTATAGGCTATTTATAGCTTATAAATAGCTATCGTTACTTAGCCGATCTTATCAGCGTATCAGCCAGATCCTTGAATGTCCATTCGCCTGTTTTTCTGTTGTAAATTCCAAAGCACTCGCCGCCCTCAGAATCACCGCTGTTGTTATCCCACCATACGCAGGGAATACCATACTTGGCTGCGCCCTTGATATAATATTCAGCCCACAGGCATCTGTCTGCCTCGTCGCCCTTGTTGGTTGCGCCGAACTCGCCGATCACTACCTGAATACCCTTGCTGATGAACAGGCTGTTCAGGTCGGAGAAGAACTTATCCAGCTCCTTCTTGTCGCTGTCGGAGAACTTCTTGCTGTAGCCGCTGTTCATTGCGTAGTTGTAGGGAGAATATGCGTGAACTGATACGATTATCCTTTCATCATCGGGAAGCTTCATCGCTCTGAGTGCTCCCATATTGGAGGTGGCTGCATATGCGGGTACCATGATATATCTGTACTCGTTGTTTCCGCCTGTTGCACGGATAGCGGAAACTATTGCGCTGTTAAGGTTGTTGACGACTTCTCTTTCAGCTCCTGTGCCGCCTGTCCATTCCTTGGCGCTGCCCTCGGTACGGGGTTCGTTCAGTGTTTCAAAGATAAGGTGCTCGTTATACTTCTTGAACTCGTTTGCAATCTGTGTCCAGAGCTTTATCATCTTCTTTTCGGAAGCTTTATAGGTCTTGTCGCTCTTTGCGCAGCCGCCGATGTCGTAATACTCGTTGTCGTGGTGAGAGTTGAGGATAACGTACATATCGTTCTTATATGCGTAGTCAACGACTTCCTTGACACGCTTCATCCACTGCTCGTCAACGTTGCCGTCCTTATCAGTGTGCCTGCCCCATGAAACGGGGATTCTTATGGTGTTAAATCCCTGAGCCTTGATATCGTCTATCATAGCCTTTGTGGTCTTGGGGTTGCCCCATGCGGTCTCGGAGCTCATTCCGCTGCCGAGAGCGTCAAGGGAGTTGCCCAGGTTCCAGCCTATCTTCATGTTGGAGGTAAGCTCCTTGGCGGTGACGTTCTTATCAAAGCTGCCTGTGGTCTTGCCCGAGGGCTTATTGCCTGCTGTGACCTTGACTGTAACAGTCGCTTTCTTTCCTGAGCCGTCGGCTGCCTTTACAGTGATTGTGGTGCTGCCGCTCTTAATGCCCTTGATAACGCCGTCCTTGCTGACCGTTGCCACCTTTTTATCTGAGGAGGAACATGTCAGCGACTTGTTTGATGCGTTTGAGGGGAACACCTTTGCGCTTATCTTATAGGTGCTTCCCGCCTTGACGGAGATGCTCTTCTCGCTGACGGTGACACCTGTAACGGGAGTGCCCACAGTTACCTTTACCTTTGCGGAAGCGTCGGTGTTCTTGATAGCTACGGTAACATCTGCCGAGCCTTTCTTCACGCCTGTTATCTTGCCCTTGTCGGTGACGGAGACAATGCTTTTATCGGAGCTTGTCCACACCAGAGTATATTTTGACACGCCCGATACTTTGGCTTTAAGTGATACTGTTTTGCCCTTTGATATGGTAATGGTGCTGTAAGGGAGCATTACCGATGGGTCTGCCGCAGAGACTGTCATAACAGAGCCGCACATAAGGCTCATTATCATCGCCAGTCCCAGCAGAAGGGATAATAGCTTTTTCATATTTATTTCCTTTCAAAAAAAGCGTCCCACATTTGTGAGACGCAAGTTTATCATGCTATTTTGTTTATTTCGCTCTGCATCAGGCAATAGGGAATGATACCCAGACCAAAAATAGCAAGAATGATATAAACCATACCTGTGCTTCCGTTGGTATTGCCATTTATCTCATCAACCTTTTTACCCTGCATATAGAACCAGTAAAATCCGTAGATCCCAAAGGTAATAATGGTATAGACCAGAGCCGTTCCGCCGCCTGCTGTCTTTGTCTGTGCGTTGTAATTAAGCTCATCGGTCAGCTTTACGAACCAGTACAGCCCGTAAATGCCGCAGGTAAGGAGAGAAAAAATGATACAAAGCGCAATATTTCTGTTTGTTGCCATATAGATACCCCCATAATATTTCTGCAAATAAATCAATTTTTCGATTTATTTGTTAGTTGATTATACCATATAAGAAGATATTCGTCAATAGCAAAAACAAAATCCGCTAATATTTTAATACGTTATACTAAGAACCTGTCTTCATAAGAAATGTGTGCGGATTTTCGAGCATAATTTTGTTGC